>ERZ808051.449-NODE-449-length-46902-cov-9.961345_pt1 | contig 46902 bp, 38 predicted proteins | sample MGYA00380199_ERZ808051 | MGnify/ENA primary metagenome ERZ808051 (study PRJEB31490, sample SAMN06133391) | mouse gut metagenome | isolation source: J11 | host: mice | place: China: Chengdu | collected 2015-05 ... | reverse complement strand
GTCTGCTTCTTCATGGTGTGTAACCTCCTTTCTTTGAGGGTGCGCGCTTCCCTATAACCTTATTATACTTATCTGTTTAGGTTCTTCGCAAAGAAGGCGCTTGCTTTTTTCGGAATTCATTTTTTCCTCTTCCAAGTCTTTTATGCGCTTTTTCAGGGCGCGCAGCTCGGCATCTTCCTGATGGAGATTACCGCCGCCTACAAATGGATCTGCGGGGCGTTCCTTAAAACGGGACATCCATGTGTAGAGGGTGTTCACATTAACTCCCAGTTCCCTTGCGACCTGTGCCGCCGGTACTCCTGACTGTACCCGCTTACATGCTTCTTCCTTAAATTCAATACTGTACGTTTGTGCCATAATCTTTCCTCCTGACTTTCTGGATAGATTATACCACTCGTTCTATTTGTCTATCAAATGGGGTATAAGACAGCTTTATCTGTTCGTCATTTTCAGACAGATAAAGCCGCCGCACATTTTGGCTGATATGTCAAGCATAAATTTTAATATTACAAAAAAGAGCAGGGTATGTATCTCTACATACTCCACTCCTTATAGTTATCTTATCTAAATGACATTGGCATAAAAACCGCCTTTTATATTTTAACGTTCAGATTTTCTATGTTCTTTATTCTGCAGTTCACTTTCCGGATTGTGCCAGATACATCTCTACATCCTGCCGCAGCTGATCCCACGCGCCTTCATTCTCCGCATAGTACAGGGGGCAGAGCTTTCCGCCGCAGTCGTAATGCCGCAGAATATCCGCCGTCGTCAGATCATACTTATCAATCAGCCAGGCCAGTGTATGTATCAGTGTATCATAGGTTTCCTGTGTAAAAGAACCGTCATCTGACAGATAGCAGCACTCAATCGACAGGGAATCTTCATTGCGCGTCATCACCGCATAAGCCTGTTCGTCAAAGGGTATGCACTGTATCAATTCCCCCTCATAGCCAATGATCAGATGGGCGCTGGCCGACCGCTCGTGTGTCTCCGCCAGATTCGCGAAGTAACTCCGGTTCTGTGCCGCAGAGGTGCCGGGATTCGCCGTATAGTGCACGAAGATATTGTTGATCGTGCCCAGCTTGTCTCCCGGTCGGGAATACTCATTGATCTCCAGAAAGTCCTGTACGATCTTCGGCGGCGCAATCCCATCCTTCGTGATTTCCAAATCGTCAAACGACTGCTCTGACATCACCGGAAGCGGTTTCTCCTCCGTATTCCTGCGCACCATCTGATAAATCCGGCCGGTGATCATATAGATCATCGCAAGACATGCCACCACAAACAGCACAATGACCGCCTTGCACAGAAATTCTCTCCTGCGTCTCGCACGCCGCCGTCTGATGGACTGTACCGGACGTGCGTTACCCCTGTATACGGATTCCGGTTCTGCCCTGCGGGCTCTCTGTGCCGGATAAGGCTGGATATAGTTGATCTGTGCTGCGCCGGCTGCTCTGGCCGGTCGACGCTGCCTTGACGGATTCTCCTGCTGCCTTTTGCCATTGGACGGTCGTCTGTTTCCTTCCATCTCATACAGCCTTATATTGCCGCTGCCGGATCTGCCCTGCGCCCGCCTGCCTTCATTGGCTGATCTTCTTTCACGGCTTCGCTCTCCGTCATTTCCATATCTGCCTGCACTCCGGTTCCCATTGCGCCCGCTGCGGTTTCCATGCCCGGCTGCGCGCCGGCTCTCTTCCTTCCGCTCATAACCGCCGCTGCGCCGGCTTTCCCGGCCGTAACCGCTCCTGCGCGGTCCTGTCCGTTCGGCTGTCCGCTCTTCCTCTTCATACAGTTCCCAAAGTTCGATATCCTGCTGTTCTCTTCTCTGCACCTGTCCCACTTGCTTCCCCTCTTTAGTACCTCAACCTGTACTGCCATACTTCTTTTCGTCATATGATAGCAGAGAAATCTTTAAAATTCCTCTAAATGAGGTCCCCTTCACACTTGTTTATATATTAGATGTCGCAGATTAAGAAAAAGTTTCAGGATTCTTAATATTTCTTTATTATTTTTATTATTTTACTGATCAAGGTAATCAAGGACCCAATACAGGCTTATGATCACACGCTGGTGCAGCTCTTTTAACCAGACCTGCAGCTCCTCTCCGTCCAGATCCCGCCACAGGCTGTCCACACCGATCCACTCTGTCAGCTCCTCTCTGTCATATACCGTTTCTTCCAGCAAAGAACCGTCCCCGCCTGTCACTGCGAAAACACACTCTTCCAGATTCTCGATCACAGCAAAAAGCATGACCCCGTCAAAGCGCAGCACATCACGGTTCACATACCGCATATCCAGATCCGCTTCCGTCGGTTCGCACAGAATACGCAGGGACTTCTTCTCAGAGTCATCGGTGGTCAGCTCCGTTCCTTTGTAGGAGATTCCCTCCGGAAACGGCAGGGCATTCACCAATGCCACCACCGCCGAAGCATCGCCAAGATACTGTGTCCTGTGCTCTGCCAGCGACTGGAAAGTCTTCTCCGTGATATCCCGGTTGATGCTGGTCACGATCACCGCCCCGGCAGCGGCTTTCAGCTCGTTGTCAATATAGTGCATCTCTTCCAGATCCCTGTCTTTTACCCCGGCATGGTCGGCCGTCAGATAAATATAACAATCCGTAAGACCCATATGATACGGATAATACGTCGTCGTGATCGTCTCATCCGGCAGATAGATTGTGGAACCGTCTGTTTCCGTAGTAGCCTCATTCGGCAGATACGTTGCCGCCTCTTCGTGCGCCATGTCCGGTTCGGCCATTTCTTCCGGTATGACATACGTTGTCGATTCCTCGGTATTACTGTCTGTCCCCGGCACAGCACTTTGCACAGCTTCCGCTTCCTGCTCGACCTGCTGCGGCTCTTCTATGCCCCATTCATTTTTCCCGTCAAAGGCAAAAGGCTTTTTCGCGCTCTCGTAAGTTTCGTCTTCTTCCCACTCCGTCCTCCCGTCAAAAGCAAAGGGATCCTTCTCACTGCGCTTTATGCTGCTTTCCTGCTCCTCTTCCGTCTGCGGCGCTCCTTCGATTTCTCCTGTGACGCCCTCCGTTCCCTCTATATAGTCTGTATCCTTCTCCCTATCCTCTCCCGACGGAAAATATTCGTGCTGCGTCACTTCCGCCGTCGCAAGACCCATATATTCCCGGAGCTGCCCGTTCTTTCCATAGGTGCCAAGGGGCACCACCGACCGGCCCGCGTCCACCAGCGCTGCCGCTTCTTCATAGGAAACCGTACAGAATCTGCCCACCTCCTGATCGGAAGCAACCTGATAAATGATCAAATTCTTTTTGTTCCCTTCCTCCGTCGTATAACCGCTGATCCCCGCTATGGAATCGGGCAGCATGATCCGCTTATCCTCCGTCATCACATAGATCGTCCCGCCGTCCCATGTGCCGCCGACAAACTGCGGATTCTTCGTGAAGACAAGCACAGAAGCAGCCGTAATCAGAATAAGCACCGCTGCCACCGCAGCGCCAAGTACTCTCGGTTTCTCGGCAATACAGCGGATCCGTTCCTTTACGCTTCTGCCCGATCCGGTCATGGTCGTCGCCGTACAGGCAAAATCCGAAAACCTTCCCCTGCCGGTAATGATAGACAACAGGGTCTTCCCGTAACTGATCCGCTCCTGCTCTCCTAACAACAACAGCGCCCCTTCGTCACAGGCAAGCTCACAGTCCCTTTTGGACAGCACCGCCGCCGCCCATACAAGCGGGTGAAACCAATAACATAATAAAAGCATGTTGCGGACAAATGACCAGAATCCGTCACCGTGCCTTTTGTGGCAGATCTCGTGGGTGAGCACATGGCACAGCCTGTCTTCCTCCCCGGTAACAGCCTCCGGCAGGTAAACGGCCTCCAGACCCGGTATCCCGTACAGACACGGAGACACCAGCTCTTCCACCGTGTAAACTCCGCCTTTGCGCAGACTCGCCAAAACCCTGGGATGCAGCCTGCCCGTCACCTCTTCCGGCAGCACGAAGTCCTGCCGCTCCCGGCGCAGCTTACGGCAAAACCGCAGATTAACGGCAACCATCCACACCGCCATCACGCCCATGCCGCCAAACCAGATCCACCGCAGGATATCCAGCCACGTAAATCCGACGGACCCGGCCAGGAAAATACTTGTCGGTCCGTCCGCCCCACCTATATACTCCATCTCCTCTTCCAGCATATTCTTAATGATCTGCTGACCGACCGGAGAATTCATATTCATGGTGAAACTGACCGGCTGCTCCAGACGCTCCGTGATATCCCCGAAATCTCCCTCCAGCCTTCTCACCAGATCCATGATGCGAAACTCATCTATTTCTCCCAGCGAAAGATAAAGCTGCGCGGATACCGGAATGATCAGCCGCACCGCCACCAGCAGCCATAACGCATACTGCAGCCTGTTGCTGATCTTTCCCTTGAAAAAATGCCTGATCAGCATAACACATACAATCAAAACCGAAGCTGTAATAATGATCTCTTTCATAATGTCTCCCTCTTTCCCGTGCCTGTTCCCGTCCTGCCCTGCGGCTCATATCCTTTCGATACAGGCGCGGTTATCCTTTCTTCCTGGCCTGCTCCAAAATATCGTACAACTCCTGGATCTCCTGCTCTGACAGAGCCTGATCCGCCACCATGGCATTCACCATCATGCCGAGGCTGCCGCGGTATACCTTTTCCAGAAAACCGCGCGTCTCCTGCATGGAGACCTCCTCCCTCGATACAAGCGGATAGAAGACCTTGGCCCTGCCGCCCTGTCTGTGCGCGACGGCCTCCTTCTTCTCCATACGGCCCAGCATGGTAATGATAATATGCTTATCCCAGCCCGTCTCTTTCTCCAGACGGACCGTCAACTCGGTGATCGTACTTTCGCCGCTCTCCCACAGACTGTTCATGATCTTCCATTCTCCGTCCGATAGACTGACCTTTCCCATCCTGATATCCATTCCTTTCATTTCACAAAGGCATAAAAAATACTGCCCGATTTTTGACTGCCAATTTTTGGTATACATCCGTTTACCTCTTTAACCGCATGTTACACCAAAGGTATACGTCTGTCAACCTTTTTATTAAAAAAAGGACTGCCGCAGTCTACTCTGCTTCAGTCCTTTGATCTGTTGCTGCTATTTCTTTTTCTGTCGGCCGGTATCTGTCAAAACCGGATCTACGGCATTACCCCACCATACTTCTGGTACAGTTCCTGCAGCTTCTGGATATCCTCTTCGGAAACGCTCTCCTGCAGATATTCCTGAACCTCCGCGATGGATTCGCTGTTAACGCCGTCCCCCATGATTTCCAGGCAGTCGGATATCGTCTCGCTGTCGGCATATTTCCCGATGATCGCCTCAGCCTCTTTCTTATCCGATTCTTCCATATTGCCCACGATCTCTTTCGCCTTCTCGGCGGCCTGTGGATCACCGGAACTTTCCAGTGCCTTCTGCACGGCCTGTTCCATAACCGTATCCGTCACTTTTTTGGTCACCGCGGATTTAATCCCGCCCGTGAGCTTATCCGTCGAAAAAACACCGCTTACCAGACCGGACAAAATGATCAGACATACCACAATCAGAATACTGAGAAAGATGATCTTTCCCATGCCTTTTTTCTTTCTTCTCCGTCCATTCTTCCGTCTGCTCATACAATTCCCCTTTTCCACCAGTCTCATCAGGCAGCAGCCTTATGCTGACCTACCCTGTCTGGTTTGTCACTCTTTTACCAGGCGCACGGTCTCCCTCGCGATCGCAAGCTCCTCATTCGTGGGGATCACCATCACCGTGACTTTTGCTCCCTCGTCGGACAGGATCACTTCCTCGCCGCGCAGCTTATTTTTCTCCGGGTCGATATTCGTTCCCAGATACCCGATATACTTGCCGATTTCCGCTCTGGCCTGGGCGTTATTCTCTCCCACGCCGGCCGTAAATACGATCGCGTCAACGCCGTTCATCGCCGCCACATACGCGCCGATATATTTGCCCACACGATACCCGTAAGTCTCCAATGCAGTTCTGGCCGCTTCATTACCTGCCTGCGCCGCGTCACCCAAATCACGGAAATCGCTGGAAACACCGCCGGACAGCCCCAGTACGCCGGACTTCTTGTTACAGATATTGATCACTTCTTCCGCACTGATACCTTCCTTCTGCGCGATAAAAGTAACGATCGCCGGATCCAGATCGCCGGACCGTGTGCCCATGATCAGGCCCTCCAGCGGAGTCAGCCCCATGGAAGTATCCACGGATTCTCCATACTGCACCGCAGATACGGAAGCGCCGTTGCCGAGATGGCATACGATGATCTTCAGATCCTTAATGTCCCTGCCCAGCAGCTCCGCCGCCCTTTTGGATACGAAATCGTGGCTTGTGCCGTGGAAGCCGTAACGGCGCACCTTGTACTTCTCATAATAAGATAAGGGCAGGCCGTACAGATATGCCTTCTTCGGCATCGTCTGATGAAATGCCGTGTCGAATACACCCACCATCGGCACATCCGGCATGATCTCCCGGCAGGAGTTAATGCCGATCAGATTCGCCGGGTTGTGAAGCGGCGCCAGATCGTTGCACTGCTCGATCACTGCCAAAACCTCGTCGTCCAGCACCACAGAACCGGCAAACCGCTCGCCGCCGTGTACGATACGGTGTCCAACCGCATCAATCTCCTCCAGAGAAGCGATCACACCCACCTGCGGATCCGTCAGCTTCTCGATCACCAGCTGCACCGCTTTCGTGTGATTCGGCATATCTATCTCGCTCTTTACCTTCTCACCGCCCGCAGGCTGATGTACGATCGCACTTCCGTCAATCCCGATCCTCTCACATAACCCCTTTGCCAATACCTCCTCCGAATCGCTGTTGATCAGCTGGTACTTTAACGAAGAAGAACCACAGTTAATCACCAAAACATTCATTTCCACTTCAACCCCTTTACTTTTTTATTTTTTATTGATCTTATTCCGGGATACCCTGAAAAGAGCCGCCGCTTAGTACGCACGTCCCCAGTAAACCATCTTCTTCGCAGGCTTACCGCAGCAGACGCACACATCCCCGATCGTCTCCTGCTCAAAAGGCATGCAACGGCTGGTGACCGCAAGCTCTTCCTTGATCTTATCCTCGCAGTCCTGCTCTCCGCACCACATCGCCTTCACGAAACCGGATTTCTCCGTAAACAGGCGACGGAATTCTTCCATATTCTCTGCCGTGTAAGTGTGCTCATCCCTGTGCGCCCGGGCACGCTCCAGCATTTCCGTCTGCATCTTCTCCAGGATCTCTCCCGCCTTCGTCTCCAGTTCGTCCAAAGATACCTCGATCTTTTCCCTCGTATCACGGCGGCAGATCACGCACTTGTTCGCCTCGATGTCTTTAGGCCCGATCTCCACACGGATCGGAATTCCCCGCATCTCCTGCTCGGAGAACTTCCAGCCGGGACTCTTATCCGCGTCGTCCACTTTCACACGGAAGCTGCCAAGCCTGTCTCTCAACTCGTAAGCCTTATCCAGCACGCCTTCTTTTTTCTGCTGAACAGGAATGATCATGATCTGTACAGGTGCGATCCGGGGAGGCAGTACCAGGCCGGAGTTGTCGCCGTGCACCATGATCAGCGCACCGATCAGGCGCGTGGATGCACCCCATGAAGTCTGGTGCACATATTTCAATGTATTGTCCTTATCCGTATACTGGATGCCGAAAGCCTTCGCAAAGCCGTCTCCGAAGTTATGGCTGGTGCCGGACTGCAGTGCCTTACCGTCATGCATCAACGCCTCGATCGTATAAGTCGCCGTAGCGCCCGCGAATTTCTCCTTCTCCGTCTTCTGACCCTTGATCACAGGAATCGCCAGCACCTGCTCACAGAAATCGGCGTAGACATTCAACATCTGCACCGTCCTCTCCTCCGCTTCCTCAGCCGTAGCATGAGCGGTGTGACCCTCCTGCCACAAGAACTCACGGCTGCGCAGGAAAGGTCTCGTCTCCTTCTCCCAGCGCACGACAGAACACCACTGGTTGCATACCTGAGGCAGATCACGATAAGACTGCACCACATTCTTATAATAATCGCAGAAAAGCGTCTCCGATGTAGGCCTTACGCAAAGCCGCTCCTGCAGGGGCTGCATACCGCCATGCGTCACCCATGCCACTTCCGGTGCAAAGCCCTCCACATGGTCCTTCTCCTTATTCAGGAGACTTTCCGAAATAAACATGGGCAGATAGACATTCTGCACGCCCGTCGCCTTAAACATATCATCCATCTGCTTCTGGATCAACTCCCAGATGGCATAACCTGCCGGCTTAAATACCATGCATCCTTTAATGCTCGTGTAGTCTAAAAGCTCTGCCTTCCTGACCACGTCCGTGTACCACTGCGCGAAATCATCTTCCATGGAAGTGATCGCTTCTACCAACTTCTTGTCAGCCATTTTTCCTTCATCCTTTCTTTATTTTATTTTTTATTCTCTGCTTTCTTTCCGGCCGGGCGCATATCCCGCCGGAACACAACAAAAAACGCCGGGATTTCCATCCCGAAAGGGACCGAAATCTCGGCGGTACCACCCTAATTAACGCTTGCGCGTTCCTCTTCTCCTACCGTTATCGCCGGTGCTACGCTGCACTCATCGCACAGGACTCCGAGGCCGGTTCCGAACATCTCCCGTAAGGATCTTCCACCGCCGATCCTCTCTCTGTCACGTTCCCTGTCCGTACTATTCTCTTCTTCGTCACGTCTGATTTTATTTATTCTAGCCCGTAGGGACGGCGTTTGTCAACCGTTATTTTGCTGTCATGTCACAGCAACTTCCCTGCTTCTGTGTGCCTTCCCTGTTTCTCCAGAAGCCTGACCAGATTTTTGCAGCACACCGCCGTGTCCGAATGTGCCTTTCCCAGCGTCTCCTCATAAATCGACAGCGCTCTCCTGTAAGTTGTCTCCGCCTCTTCGTACTTTCCCTGCAATGCATACAAATCCGCCATTTGCTCGTAGCTCCGGGCAGTGACCGGATGCTGCTTTCCGTATATCTCCAAACGCAATACCAACGCTTTCTGACAACATTCCTCGGCCTCCCTGTAATGGCCCAGATTTCCATAGACTGCAGCCAGTTCATGTTGGACCACTGCCATGTCAGGATGTTTTGGCCCCACCTGCTCCTTTACTTCATTTTGCTTCTGTAAAAGTAAAGACATATAGGCAGAAATCCTTTTTTTAGTACTCTCATAATCTGCTCCTCTTTTCTCTATCCTCAATGCAGACTCAGAAATCCTTCTTCTGTCACATTCCGGAGAAAATAATCCTGACTTTAGCAAAGATGAATCTAAATCAGCGCCACCTGTTCCATGATCAGGAAAAATGATCCTCATTCTGATAAAAGAATAGAAATCACAGGCGCGGGAGACAAGTCTGTCATCCCCATACGGCGTTATCAAAAAAAACAGATTTTTATCCAGCCTTGCAAGCATATCCCTGCTGAAATTCAATCGCTTGAAATCCTGATCTCCCCGCAGGGCAAACTGAAAATTAACAAAAAAGAAGGTTCCGCTTTCCGGATAGTTCCCCATCCATTCCGCAAGCATCTGATAAGAATATACTTCCGGATATTGTCTGTAGTCAAAAATCTTTACCGCACTTTCCCGATAAGTTTCAACAATTTCTTCCTGTATTTCCTCATCTGCTATTACCAGAAACAGTCCCGTCTCCGATTTCGTGACGGCCCATTCCAATGTTTGATAGCTTTCCCTGTTACTTTCAGACATTCTTTTACAACCCCTGCTCATCAAGAAAACGGGCGACTAACGGATGAACATTATGCCAGCGTTTTCCGTTATATTCAAGAACCACCGACGCCTGCAGCATCTTCAATAATTTTTCCGTGTCTTCGATCAATTCTTTATTTCCTCTGTAAATGTTCAGCAAAAAAAGATAATCTTTCTTCTCAATACGTCTTGTCAAAGAAGTCTGCAGCTCATCCAAAGCCCGTTCGGCATCTTCCATGGAAACAGCTGTACTTTTTCTGCGTTCCGCTCTCTTAGCCGATGCATTGACCGTATGAAAAAGATCCCGCAGCGATCCGCCTGTATACCGGATCAAATGCTCCAGTACCCCCGCTTCAAACAACGTAAGATCTGCACGCTTCTTAATGATTTCTTTCATTATGGCAATGCCTTCTGCAAATGACTGTCCTTCAATCGTCTCTATTTTAATCATCGGCAGTGTTTTTGTTATAAAGTAGCTGTCCATCGCCGCAAACCTCGAATCGTAGGAAAGACCGATCGGAAATGTGTAGATGATCGGAAACGGCATCCCCGAAAGGATCGCGGCATAATTATAAAATACGCTCCACGCATCCTCCGGATTTAATTTATCCAGATCTTCAAAAATAATAATCGGGGATTTCCCTCCCGTTTTCCGCACAATTTCTTCCGATACGAGACCAAGCAGCCTGACCCACTCACTTGAACGGTTACTTATTTTCTTCCGATATTCTTTCCTCGTCTCTTCATTGAACTTTAAATCCGCGTTGATCTTCGCAAACAATTTCAAAATACTGCCCAGAATCCCCGGTGTTTCCGACGAAAATCCTGCTTCCAGGGCAAACTCATCCATTTCCCGGGATATTCTGACCTCATTGCCTTCATCCCAGAAATCCATAATACTGTGGAGCAGATCTTCCCTGATCCTGCACTTACAGTCTGCAGCAATTCTTAACAGAGCTTCCCCCATCAATATAAAAAGATCCGAATAAACAATATTGAATAAATCCAGATCCGTACTGCAGGTGATCGTCCTGACCGGATATCCTTTCTTCTCAAACTCTGTCGATATTTTATTTAATTCTGTGCTTTTACCGCATCCTCTATGACCCAGCAGAAGAAACGCCTTGCCTTTTTCCGCCTCCTGACACAGATCAAAAATATCCTCCATCGGAGAACTGTACTTATCACCCATGCGGAGTTCCATCGTGTCGCCGCAGTAAAACTCATCCATCTGATCGGCCTTCAGGGGCTCCGGTGAAAATGCATTGATAATCTCAGTTATCTCATTCGCATACCGCATACATAACTCCTCTCCTGCCGTTTTTGCCTGCATCCCTCTTCTTTATACCTTTGTCCTGCGGTATTTCTCCGCATCCCAGTTAAGCAGTTCTTCCTCCTGTGCATCACTTAAATACTGCATTCTCCGGCCTCTGTTGCCATACTGCACTCTGGCGGCGAAGCTCATCACATTCTCGATCTCCTGCGCCTTCTTCACACTCTCCGCCAGTATATAAAAATGCCCTTCATAATACACAAGTGTCGGCAAACCATGCGCCTGCATAAAATCCAGAATATCCTGCCTGTCATAATCCTTCTTTAGCCAAAGCAGCTTCTTGCCTGCGTAGACTACGCAGTCCGGGCAAAAAGCATGTTCCCACATCCCCTGCTCCACAAGACTGCTGCCTGCGTATTCCTGCGACAGATAACGGTTTTCCGACAGATAGACAATATTCCCCGCCAGCGCCTCAATCTCTCCGATCACCCTGTAAAGCTTTGTTGCCACACGGCATGCACTGTTATCCAGATCCAAATACTCTGCGATCTTTGCCAACACCTGCTCCGTCTTCTCGATCACCGTATCCCCGTCGTCCCCGCTGACCACCAGTCCGTGATTCTGTAAAAAGACGATCGTCCCGTCCGCTCCCTGCGCTTCTTTCGCACGATAAATCCTGTCATAAGCCTCCGCCAGCGCAGCACCCGGCTTCCTGTAAGGCACAAAGACAGCTTTCGGAAAAAGCTCATGCACTATCTCCTCCGCATCTTCCCGCGCCGTCAGGATATTCACAAGCAGCGGGTGAGAATGCAGCGTATACTTTCCGGTAATGGCATGAAGGAATGTCTCGATGGAAGCGCGCCCTCCCTCGATCTGCGCCTCTTTCAGAAGCTGATTCCCCTTCTCCTCCGTAAATACATCCTCCGCAAAGGGTTCCACATATTCTCTGAAATATTCCACGATCTTCCTGTAATCCACCCTGGAATATCCCTCCTGCTCACTCACATCCGCCAGCTGGAATCCGGAACTTTTAACAAGCATGATATGATCGTCAAGTTTCACGGAAGTGTTACCGCCTCCCGCCTGTGCCAGGTCATTGCGCATTCCTGCGTATTTTGATATTTTGATAAAATCCTGCATGATTCTCCACCTTTCGTCCTCAATCTGCTCATCATCTTTTTGACAGCACCTGTATCATCAATCCTGAATACATCATAGAATTCATGGCTTCTATTATTTATTGTATCAATCTTCCGCTGTTACAGCCAGCCCTATTTTAAATATTATAAAAAATCATGGTAGAATTTTTAAACAACATCAGATATAATAAAAATACGGGAAAATGTAACTGATTGTGAACAGGAGACATTTATGCTGAAATTAGAAATAAAAATGGATGAAGAAAAAATACGTGCAGAAAAGAAATATAGTGTGGAAAGTATTTACCAGGCATTACAGCAGGCCTTTTCCAAATATAAATTCAACCAGATGCAGGATGCTGACGGGACGATGTCTTTTACAGGAAATGGTAATCCAAAGGATTACGGCGCTTTTGGTAATATTATCACTTCTTTGCGTGAAAAGGCATGGTTTATGGACTATGTGACAAAATGGGTGTGGTACAACAGCGACGATGGAGAAAATGAAAATGACTATACAATAGAAGACGTTTTGTACCATTATACTAAAAGATTAAGTGTGGCTTAATGACAAAAAGAGAAACAAGACATATCAAAGCAGTATATTTTGATCTTTGCATAAAAGATTTAAGAGAATATTTTTCAGAAACAAACCCAAATGGTGCATATGGAAAAATACGGGATTTTCTTCTGAATAGAAATTTTACTCATGAACAGTATTCAGGATATCATTCCAACTATAAAACAACCGATTTGGAGATTTTTGATTTAATACGGGAAATGAGTCGTGAATTACCATGGCTTCCTTTTTGTTTGAATCATTTCGAAGTCACAAATATAGGTGCAAACCATGATTTAATGCAACTGTTTGAAGAATCTGTACCCGAACCTGAAGCATTATAAAAACGAGCTTATATCATTTTCAAGGTTCGTCTCGCAATTTCAGATATGCAGTGCAGTTTCTGGTCCCATAAAAAAGACTGCCAACACCGGTCATACAACCCGATACGGCAGTCTCTCTTTCCCCAAATTATAATTCTAATCCCTTGATCTATTCTTTAACCCTAAACACAAATTGATATGCACGGTAATCTCCCATCTCCACCGGAATCGGGATTCCCGCCTGCATCAGCGCAGAACCGCAGTAGCACTTACCGCTTGCCGTCTCCTCATAGACAGCATCCGGCAGAAGTTCTTTCAGCCGTACATAATTCACGGTCATATTGCCGTGATTCTCCAAAATCACCACATGCAGCAGAATATGCTTCCTGTCCGCTGACACAAACATCCATGCCGCACAGGCATCCTCAAAAGGATTTGAAAGACGATAATAATCTCCCGTGCTGATCAGCGGCTCAAACTCCTTATACTGCCTGATCTGCTCTCTGATCTCCTCTTTCTCTTCCGCACTCAGCCCGCTTAAGGACAACTCATAACCGAAAGCCCCCGTCATAGCCACAATGCCTCTCGTGCGCAGGCTTGTGATCCTGCCTGTCTGATGGTTGGGCACCGCCGACACGTGAGCGCTGACCGTAGACATCGGATAGAAGAAAGAGGTCCCGTACTGAATCCGCAGCCTGTCCAACGCATCCGTATTATCACTGCACCAGATCTGCGGCGTATAATACATCATTCCGGCGTCAAACCGGCCCCCGCCGCCGCTGCAGCCCTCGATCATCAGCTTCGGATACCTGGCCAGAAGCTTCTCCATGAAATCATACAGGCCGGTCACAAAATCATAGGACACCCTGCCCTGTCTGTTCTCCACGGAATAGAAATCCGTGACGCTCCGGTTCATATCCCATTTGATGTACTCGATATTGCCCTGATCCAGCACTCTGCAGATCTGATCGAAAATATGCTCCCGCACATCCTCCCTGGAAAAATCAAGCACCAGCTGATTCCTGCCTCTGGCCGGATTCCTGCCCGGATTCTGCATCGCCCAGTCCGGATGCTCCCTGTACAGATCGCTGTCCTCGGAGATCATTTCCGGCTCGATCCAGATACCGAACTTGACACCTTCCGCGTTGACTCTGCGCACCAGCTCGCTCAGACTGCACCCCAGCTTCTTTTCATTGACCTGCCAGTCTCCCAGACCGCTGTTGTCATCCTCGCGTTTGCCGAACCACCCGTCGTCCATCACGACCATGTCGATACCCAGTCCGGCCGCTTCCCTTGCCAGCTCCACGATCGTCTCCCCGGTAAAGTTAAAATAAGCCGCCTCCCAGCTGTTCACCAGCACCGGCCGGGGCACAAATCCCGTCTCGCTGCTGCCATTTCCCTGCATTCCTGTTATGCGCCTGCTGCGCGCTCCGTTGCATATATGATTTCTGATACAACGATGATATTTCACCGACAGATCCCCAAATCCTCTGTCGCTGTAACACATAATCGTCTCCGGAATCTCAAGCGTCTGTCCGGATTCCAGCGGATAATGAAAAAGATCACTCTGCAATCCCATCAGCACACGCGTCTGGTCAAACTGATCCTGCTCCGCCTCACAGAGAAAATTCCCGCTGTAGACAAAGACCATACCGTAGCAGTCCCCGGTATTCTCCGTGGTATTCTTCTCTGCCACGATGACTGCCGGATTATACTGATGGCTGGAAGTACCTCTGCGGCTTCCGATGCTGTGGCTTCCATGTCCGATCCTTATCCTCTGCAGATTCCTTTCCATCGTATGTCTTCCGTAGAAACTGAGCAGGTCATACTGTCCCGTAATAAAATCCAGACAGGCCGAGGCCGCCTTCTCCACAACCACACACGCTGTGCCGTAATTGGTGATCTTCACGCTTCTTGTAATGATATCCTCGTCTTCCAGCACGCCGTACAACAACTGCACGCGCACCTTGCTCACGTTATCCTCCAGCACGATCTTGAGCGTCTGTGCTTCCTTCTCCCCGGCATACACCGCCGGCAGTCCCTCAAGCTCATACTTGCCTTCCCGGATCTCATATCCGGCATACCGCAGATCACAACACTCCGATTCGTCATGACCACGCAGCACTAACGCACTGTTTCTGTAATCTCCTGTTCCCAAAGTCGGATATTCCTGTGGCAGAACGTCCATGGAATAAGTCCTGTTGTTCCCCACATCATTCGGATTTCCCGAAAACCCCCTGTCATAATAAGTCAAAAGATAATCCATATCGCCGGACACCTTCGTCCCATAATACAGATGCAAAAGAAACCCGAAATCATCTACCTTCATCTGGTAGGTCGTCTGCTTTGTCTGTAATGTGAAGATCCGCTTTTCCTCTTGAAATAGAATTGCCATACGCCGCACCAACCTTTTTCTTATATTTACTGTTTTTCGTTTTTCTTCAAGTATTTTATGAGATACAATATACTTGAAGCAAGCCAAAAGCTGCTCCAAGTATACCATAATTTTACATTTTATTCACTTTGTTTTTACTTAACCGCTCCGTTCACAACGCCGTTCAGGATCTGCTTCTGACATACGATGTAGAAGATCAGGATCGGAATCAGCGAAAGCAGATAAGACGCAAACGCCAGGTTATAATTCGTACCGAACTGCGACTGGAAGTTAAGCTGTGCCAGCGGCAGCGTATTCTGTCCGGAACCTGCCATGATAACAAGCGGTGTCATAACGTCGTTCCAAACCGCCAGTGCCGTAAGTACCGCCACCGTCGCATGCATGGGTTTCATGATCGGGAAGATGATCTTCCAGTAGGTTCTCCAGGTCGAAGCGCCGTCCACCTTCGCCGCCTCCTCCAGCGCCATCGGGATATTTACCAGATAACCGGAGTAGAGCAGTACGTTCATCGGCATATAGAACACTACATACAGCAGGATTACGCCGAACCAGTTAGCCAGTCCCAGCTCTGCCGTCTGTTTTGCCAGAGGCATCATCAGGATCGCAAAGGGCACGAACATACCGCTGACGATGAACAGATACACGAAGCTGTAGAACTTGCTGTGAGCCTTGTTACGTCCCAGCGCATAACCCATCAGGGAATGAACCGCAATAGACAGTCCCACGGTCGCTACCGTGATCAGTAAGCTGTTGCTTAAGGAACGCCAGAAATCCGTGATCTCCATGGCTTCCCTGAAATTGTTCAGGCTCCATGCCTTGGGCAGCGACAGGATGCCGCTGATGCTGTTGGTCATTTCCGAGGGCTGTTTGAATGCAATAACTATCGTCAGGTACAACGGCAGGATGATCGTGGAAAGCCCAAGGATCAGGACGATCATCGCTGTTTTGTTTGTTTTCTTTATTGTCATAACTGCTCCTCCTTTTTACCGGAAAATTTCATCTGCGCCACGGAAACCGCCACGATCACAATGAAGAATACAACCGCGTTGGCGCTCTGGAAGCCGAACTGTCCGCCCGACATACCGTTGTTGTAGATCAGGTAGGAGATAGACTCCGTACTCTGCGCCGGGCCGCCCTTGGTCAAAGCCATGATCTGATCAAACACCATCAGGAAGTTCTTCACGCACAGAACCATGTTGATGGAGAAAAAGGGAATGATCAGCGGGAAAGTCAGGTATTTAAACTGCTTCCAGCCTGTCGCACCGTCGAGGCCGCCTGCCTCATACACGTCTTCCGGCACTGTCTGCAGGCCGGAAATATAGATGATCGTATTCATGGCGATCGCCTGCCATGCACAGACAACCATGATACCGATCCATGCCGCACTCGGATTGGACAGGATGGAGGTGCGCAGCGCGTCGATCCCGATCATGTCCGCCAGAGCCGGCAGGATATAAGTAAAGAAGTAATTGAAAATGTAACCTACAACCAGCGCACCCAGGATATTGGGTAAAAAGTACGCGCCGCGGAAAAAGCTCTTGGCCTTGATGGAGCTGTTAAGCGCCAGCGCCAGCAACAGGCTTAAAACATTAACCACAACGGTCGTCACGATCGCCAGCTTAAACGTAAACCAGTAGGACTTGCCCACGCGAAGATCCGAAAACAGATCGATATAGTTTCTGAATCCTACCCAGTCATACTTTCCGAAACCCTTAAAATTTGTAAAACTGTATATCACACCGCGGATCAGCGGAATGGTATTGAAGCAGATAAACAGGGCAAGAATCGGAATGGTGATCAATAAAAATGTTGTTTTTCTCTCATTTTTTCCTAATTTCATTATGCATGCTCTCCTTTCTCACTAATTCGCGGTCAATTCGCGTTTCCGTGCTGCTTTTCATAATCCTGTACCAGCCGGATGATATCCCTGTTGTACCGCAGCCAGTCCTTATCAAACTTCTCCAGGAAAGCGTCCACATCCTGATTTAACAGGAAGGTCTGAATCTGCGCATCCACTGCCATCTCTGACGGATAATAGTGATCCTGATAGTCCGTCATATTGCCGGATGTGATATAGTCTGTCATGCCGTCCAGAATGGAAGGAAGCGTGAAGTCTCCGTCCTTACAGGGGATAGCTGTCTGTGCGTCTATGTACTTCTGGATATTCGCATCTTCATAAAGGAAATCCAGCACCTCATAGACCGCTTCCTTGTTCTTGCATCCTGCCGTCACGCAGAACTGCAGGTCAATACCGGAATTCAGGGTATTGCCGTCCGCCGCGTCATTGGCCGGCATAACGAAAGAATCCAGATTTAAGTCCGGGTTCACGGACAGAATCTGCGGAGCCGCATAGCTTCCGATCGGATACATGGCGGATTCACCTCTTGCAAACGCCGTACATGCGTCATTGTAGCCATACGCAAACGGATCCTCCGGTCCGTACTGCAGCAGTTCCAGATATTTCTCGGATACTTCCCGGTACTCTTTGGCAAATGTGGTCTCCCCGCGGTTTACCTGCTTGGATGCATCCGCCGGAGCCAGATCTACCGCCATCGCATTCCACGGCGCAAGGCAGGTCCAGGTATCCTTGAAACCGAAATAGAAAGGCTGGATCCCTTCTCCCTGAATGGTGTCACACAAAGTAAGTAATTCGTCCCAGGTTGTCGGGATCGTCCAGCCATGCTCCTCGAACATATCCCTGTTGTACAAAATTCCTGCCGCGTTGGCCACGTAAGGCACTGCATAAGTTCCCTCAATGGGCACAAACTTAAGCGCCTCGTCGATTTCCAGATATCCCTGATTGATATTCGCAAGTCCTTCATAATCAGAAATGTCCTCCAGGATCTGCGCATCCATGAAATAAGAATAGTTGATGTCTCCGCCGATTCCTATGATGTCGGGATAATCCTCTCTGATGAATCTCGTCTTTAAGATCGTCATCGCATCATTGGGAGAACTGATCTTTAAACGGATGTCATCGTGTGTTGCGTTGAATTCCTCTTCCACAGCAGTGAAATAGTTGGCCGCCTCAGGCTTGTACTGAACGATCTCAACTTCAACCTTACCATCGCCAGCCGAGTTTCCACATCCCCCGGCAACCGCCATTGCAGCAACACTGCAAACCGCCGCGCCAAGGTATTTTACTTTCCTCCTTAACATAGCATATCTCCTTCCCTGATTTGATATTTGCATTGTAACATACCATTTTGCTATCCATAAATAGCCTTATTTTATATGTTATATACCTTAATGCTGTTTTTATGCCAATTAATTGAAGTAGAGTAGCATTTTGGTATATAATTTGGTATAGAATCAGGTATAGAAACAATTCAGATTACTTTTTACCGTAATCTCTTTAAGCTGAATATTGATGTTACCCTGACCAAAGTCCACAGATGAGCGGCGCATATCGCCCCGGAACGGAGGAATGTATGAGTGAAGTGATCTTCTCGGTTTTTCCCAGTGAAAATTTTGTCGATCTCGGTCTGTACCAGTTCGGATGGGAGCAGTGCGATCCCTCCCACTCCTTCGGCCCTGCTGCCAGAAACCATTATCTCTTCCATTACTGCCTGTCCGGCACCGGCACGCTGATTGCCGAGAACACATCGGGCAAATCCGTCAATTATCAGATAAAAAGCGGCCAGGGATTCATGATCTTTCCCCATCAGGTCTGCACCTACATAGCGGATCATGAGATCCCGTGGGAATATGTCTGGATTGAATTCGACGGACTGCGCGCCAAGGAAGCCGTGGAGCTGACCGGCTTAAGCCCAAGCCAGCCTGTCTACAGAGCGCGCTATAAAGACATCGCAGATACGATGAAATCAGAAATGCTTTATATCGTCAACCATAAGAATGAGTCCCCCTTCCACCTGATCGGGCACCTCTTTCTCTTTATTGACAGTTTTATACGTTCCGCTTCCTCCTCTGAGGTCAGCAGAGGAAACAGCCTGCGCGATTTCTACATCAAAGAGGCTATTTCCTTCATCGAGCAGAACTTCCAGAACGATATCTCCGTGGAGGATATCGCGGCCGCCTGCGGTCTGAACAGAAGCTATTTCGGTAAGATCTTCCATGAAAATATGGGAAAGTCGCCCCAGGATTTCCTGATCTCCTACCGCATGTCCAAGGCCACCGAGCTGTTGCGGCTCACCGACCTGTCCATTGCGGATACCGGCAATGCAGTGGGCTATCCGAACCAGCTGCATTTTTCCAGAGCGTTTAAGAATGTGTATGGGATCTCGCCAAGACAATGGCGCAATGAGCATGTGGCGAAGTAGCGATGCAATAATATTAAAAAAGCATGATTATTTTTGGATGGGCGGTGTATCCATCATCTCAGGTACTCTTTTCAGAGTGCGTCGGGAACCATTTCCGACCTCAAAAATAATCATGCTCATTACTAAGATTGTTTTCTATATTTAATATGAAAAACTGCTGTCGAACAAATGACCATGACAAGACCCGCCACAACCATGATAACCGCCCCTTGCAACTCTCCCGTTAATGACATAAACGGGCCAAACAACCAGGCATTCAACGCAGTTGACCACAACAGATTATTCGTCAGGTGCATAAGTATGGGTATGTAAATATTTTCCGTATGATAATAAAAGTAACCGAATACAAGCCCTGAAATAAAAGTATGCAGCATCATCAGGGGACTTAAATGCATCACCGCAAAAAGCACAGACGATATGATAATTGCAGATGCCGCTCTATCATATGGCCGGCATAGATTCAAAAGAATTCCTCTGAAAAATAATTCTTCCACGACCGCGCCTGCCACGCTAAGGACAATATACAAAAGTGAAATACTCACATCATCTGTCTGTACTTGTGCCATTTCCTCCATTGCCCCGCTCAGCATAAACTGTAATGCAGAGATCATATTAAAAAATGACAGACCAATTCCGGACAGTAACGCCAGCAGGATGATCTGCATCCGCGGTTTTTCTTCGGGCACAAAACGGATATAATGATTCTTTCTGTTCATGCAGAAAACCAGAATACCCACGATCAATATGGACAAAATCCTGGTGATATCTGCATTGCGGAACAGAATCGAAAAAAATTGCAGAGACAGGAACCATATGCAGATTAAACCGATGCATTTTAACAATGCTTTTGTTTTCATATTGTTCCTCCCTCGTATAGCAACAAAAATGTATTATTGTATTCTGATGTTATATTTTATCGTATTGTATTTATCTATAATAACACTCTGTTCAGGTGAAATCAATCCAGCTCACCGACCTGTCCATCACGGATACCGGAAATGCAGCAATCCCTGCCAATCTATCCCTGGACCGCTTCATAGTGCACAAGCTCTCCATCCGTCATTTTCCACACTGCATCCGATATGGCTGCGATCTCATTATCATGGGTCACCACGATGATGCAGTAGCCCAGCTCATGGGCAAGACGCCTGAAAATGGAAATGATATTCTTTGTATTCTCCTCGTCCAGATTTCCGGTAGGTTCATCCGCCAGCAGGATCCTTGCCCCACTGGACAGGCTGCGGGCAATAGCCACCCGCTGCTGTTCCCCGCCGGACAGGTTTGCCGGATAACGCTTGAACTTTTCTTCTGCAAGTCCCACGAGCTTCAGATTAGCTTTCGCCTCTCTGGCTGCCTCTTTTCCGGACGTCCCATTCAGTTCCAAAGGAAACATGGCATTCTCTAACACCGTCAGCCGCGGAAACAGCTGGAAAGACTGGAAGATCACAGCCACTTCCCTGCGCCGCCACAGATCCCTGTCCATCCCCAGCATATCCTGTCCGTCCATCCGGATCGTCCCAGACGTTGGCATGTCCAACCCTGCCAGGATGGACAGGAACGTAGTCTTTCCGGAACCAGAAGGCCCGATGACCGCCGCCATCTCTCCGCTGGAAAAGCGGCAGTTCACATCCTTCAGGACCTCCCTGTCCGCTTTCTTATATTGATAAGAAATATGTTCCAAAGTCAATGTATCCATAAGGTTTCTTACTCCTCTCTCTTTCTCCTGCACATCCACTACTCCTTATCCTGCAAAAGCTCCAACGGCCTGCCTCCGGTGATCATGACCGCCCCGACCACAGTCCCAACCAGGCATCCAGACAGATAGCATCCTGCCGCCAATGGCATGGCGGACAATCCGCTTTCTGTCAAAATTGCTGTCCCGGCAGCGCCAAGCAGGATGCCCGCCGCATCTACCGCCAGAAGCTCCAGCGAAAGAACCAGCCTTGTCGTAAAGGCGCCTACGCCAAGCACGCGCAGCACTGCCGCCTCCCGCCGTCTCTGGAACAGGAACAGGCCAGACAGCCCGACGGCTGCCAGAAAGGCCACCGCATTGGCCAGCGGGTACAGGATTTTCATGAAAGATATATTCTTTTCCAATGGTTCCACTGCCTGCTTCAATTCCCCGTCCAAGATCAGAAGGGAAAGCTCCTGCATGCCTGCCCCGGGAGCTTCTATAATCTGCCCGGCCTTCTCCCGGAATGCCTCCAGCTCCCGGTTCTTCTCCGGGTCAAGCGTAAACTGTACTGTCCCATAATAAAGGAGCTCCCCTTCCAGTTGTCTTAAGACCGACATCGGCAGCAGGGGGACATCAGTTCCCACCACAGACAGTGACATGGTCTTATACCAGCCTCCGATCTCCACTGGCACTACAGTTCCCGCAATCTTAACACAGAACTCTTCTTCCAGGTCAGCTTCCCACCGTGCCCACAATTCCTCCGGCAGAATCACCACTGGTTTATCCCAGGACGAGCCACGTCTGTTGTTTACCTCATATTCTTTTCCAAACAGCTCAGCCCCGTATTCATCCCTGTAATGAATTTCCATACTGTCCCAAACCCCGGAAGCAGAATACTGTTCCACATCATCTATCCCTGCAAAGGACATTGTCTCCCTCTCTTCCTCCTCCAGCTTGCCAAGTTCCCCTTCTGCCCCTGCCACCAGGAAAGCGTTCAGAATCTGTCCGGTAGCAAGAAGTCCCTGCACCGTTCCTTCTTTAACATATGCCCCGCCGTGTCCCAATGTAGATACCTCCGGATTCCTCTTTCCGACATCCGCTTCCACAATGGTAGTGCGGTACAGACCGTCCACTTCCTCCTCTCCGTCCCGGATGGACTCCCGCAGGCAACAGGAAGCGGTGACAAAGACCGCAGCCACCAGCAGAGCGCACACAGACCGCAGGGAAAAACGCCCCAGATGCCGCCCCATGAACCTGAGCGCTGCCAACGCCGGCATCCTGGGGACTGCAGCTCTCATATCGTCCTGTAATGCATCTGCTTCTTCCATCCGGCGATCTGTCCGCTCCATGAAAACGTCCGGTTTCCCATTTTCTTCCTTCTCCTCAGGATCGTAAAGCTTTCCGACTGCTTCCGGCCTTTTGCCAGTATCTGCATTCATACACCTTTTTTGTCTTCCTGCCGCGCCGCCTTGCAGGATCTCCAGCACCGGCCTCTGGGCATAGGCTAGATTCCATCCTGACAGGATCACAGCAAGCAACAGCCATATCGACAGGCAGATCACTCCAAACCAAAACAGAGGAAGCTCCGCCCTGCCGCCTCCCTCCACTGCCGCAAGCGTTTTCCCGGCTTGCTCCAAGCCAAATTGCCAGCCCAGGACACCTCCTGCCAGAATCCCCGCCGCTCCAAATGCCATCAGGGGCAGACAGGCGCAGAATGCGGTTTTCTGTGCCGGGACACCGACAGCACGGGCTATGGCAGTCTCCTTCTTCCGCTGCCATGTATACAAAAACGCCACCGTCACAAGAATCAGCGCCAGCACGGCCAAAAAAAGCATAAAACTGTAAAAGGTACCCTGCCGAATCTCTTTTGCCGACATCCAGAAAGCATCCCAGTTGTTTTCCACAAAATTGACAGAAATGCCAAGCGGCTCCAGCTTTTGCGTCATTTCCGCCAGAAACGCCTCCTTGTCCACCGGATCTTTCAGTACAAAGCTGAAGCAATTATACAGGATATCGCCGTCTTCCACATAATGCCCAGGCATGCAGCTGGCCGGAAGATAGGTCTCTGCAGTATCATAATAAGTCAGTGAGATCCAGCCCGGATCGTTTGCCAGGCCACCGTAAAGATTCCCGTAGATTCCCACGATCTCCAGTGTCACTTCCGTCTTGTCATCCGTCTCCCATGTGTCGTCAGTGCTTAACGAATATCCTCCGTGAGCAGCTTCTTTATCCTGCAGCGTCAGCGTCAGCGTTTCCCCCACACCGAGCCCCCTTATCTCGGCGAACCGTTTCATGACTACGCATACCATCCGTCCCTCTTCCTGGTCCTGCCTGTTCAGCCACCGCCCTTCTTCCAGATAAAAAAACTTAGTGCTCTCCTGCGCCCAGGGCATGGAACTCATGTCAGCCGTAGTGATCGCCACCATGGCATGGCGGTTCCTCTCCTGTAACGCTGCATCCTCACTCATGTACTTTTCGGGTATCTCCCCATCCGGCTCTCCTTCCAGAAACCACACCCCTTCTTCCAAAGGCCTTATTCCGACAGTCATCCTATCGCCATACTGGTTCATGCTGGCAAACGGATCCAGAAATACCCTGATGAGATAGGTCTTCCCTTCCTCCATCCTGGGGACTGATGCTCCCGCCTGCAGAATGATCGTTAATCCCGGTTCCGTATATTCCGGATATCCATAAACCCCTTCCTTCACCCGGAGATAATACATCCTGGTCTTAAGCTTGCCGGCAATTTCCTCATCCACCTCCGCCTCTACTTCCGCCCAGACCATGAATTCATTGATATTTATGCCGTATTTCGAATACCAATCATAATAGATTCCTCCATCCACGTCCGCATTATAGATATCGGAAAGGATAGCAATACAGGAACGATTAATATCCACAAACTCCACGTAAGGGCTCTCCTCCACAAGTGGGACTCCCTCTGTAACAATACCGTCCGCCGAAGACAACGTTCCGATCTGCTGATACTCTTGAGCGATCCGATCAATCTCCCGGCTCACCGCAAGATACTCCACGGCCCGCAGCATGAACCCAAAAGATGCCGTAACAATCAGAATCATCAGCAGTAACAGGCTCCCTTTTCTCCGTATGACTGATTTCCAGAATAATTTTGCTACCATATATGACCTGCTTTCTCTTTTTTCTATATACTTTCCCTGTGCTCCGCCCTGCCAATCTGAAATTCAAAGAAATGATTCTGTCTGTCATACACACGCCTGTATTCCTGCATGACCCGGTCTACGGTATCCTGATCCACCGGCTTTAACAGGAAATCCATCGGTCTGTTTTGAAAAAGAGACATGGCATAGCCCTGTTCTGAAGACATATATACGATCTGCGTGACCTCATTTAAAATATCCTGTCTCAGCTTCTGTCCCACCGATACGCCATCTGCCCCACCCAGCTTAATATCAAGAAAAAGAAGATCAAGCGGAGGTTCCTTTTCCATAAATTCCAGATACGCCTCTCCCGAAAGAAATATCTCCGTGACAATAACGGTTTCTGTTTTCCGCGCATAAACCGCAAGATATCCTTCCATCTGTCCACAAAAAGCCTCGTCGTCGTCACATATACCAATCCTGTACACTATACTCTCCTGTATCTTTCCTTCAAAATGATCCATCTGCCCCGGGTTGATCCTTCTCTGCGGATATACTTCTTTTCTTTTAAAGAACGGAGCGCCCGCTCTACGGATGGCTTTGAGATTCCTGTTGCAGCAGCAATTTTAGAAGCTGACAGAGCAGGCATTTTGGATATAACCTGTAAGACATATATCTCATTCTGTGTAAGACTCCCATCATTACCATTATTACCATCATTACCATCATCATTACCATCATTATTACCATCATTACCATCATCACCATTATCATAAGGATCCATTTGAAGGGTAAGAACAATGCGGTCAGGATCGACTGTTTCAACGTAAGAAGGTTCCTTAAATCCATTTTCTGCCCATATATGGTATACATCACAAATCCCTGTACCGGAACGTTCGCCCACATTGATCAGTGCAAACATATTAAAAATTCTTCCATTTCGTGCATCACTGATACCACCGGCAATCGCTTCATCAATACCGATACGAAATGTGCCCGGATTTGCAATTACAATTTTACGAAATTCCTTATCGACCACAATGCCACGTCGTCCATGGAAATCAGCATGAATAAGAGCATTTGCGAGACATTCTCTAAGAGATTTATGAATGGAAGTATCATCTATACGCAATAAATTAGAATCGAGCCTGAACGGTTTCTTGACATCTGCGGTCAGGCGGTCAATAACTTTGTAATAAAAATCAAATATATTGCCACTCCATGTACCATCGCCAGAATTGACACGATCAGACCAACGGCTATCATTTGTAAGATGTTCTCTGTAATCAAGAAAGTAATTTGGTAATTCATCCGTAATAGTCATAAAATCTCCAAAAAAGACCAACCCTCCAAGTGTAGGATGGATTTTACCATCAGTCTGGCTTTTCTTTGCCGCACCGATTTTCAAAAGGAATTCTTCATTTCCAAGTTTTGCCCATATATGATCAGGTTTCAGGTTGTTAAAAAGAATTCGGTAGCGTTGGATAGATTCCTGATTTAAATCGCTGATCAACAGATTTTCAAGTAGAAGAGCATCCTGAGATGTATCCGCTTGGTCACGAAGCATAGATTTTATTTCTTCTACAGAGCAATGATAATCTCCTTCATGATTTCTGCGAAAGGTTCCTTTGAACATATCCTGTCCCACATACACTGGTTTATCCCGACGATCGGCACGTGGAACTTCAATTACAATAAAATGCATCCCTTCGTGCTCAACGCTGTAAACATGATGTTCAAGAAGAATGTTGATATTGATTTTTTGTCGGTTACTCAAACTTCGCACTTGAATAAGTGCCTATGCACCTTGAAAATTCAATAATAACTGGCATTAAAATAGCATGAAACACTCTGGTTTTGGTATAATTGAATTGTTCAGAAACAACATAGCACCGGAGGCCCATGCTATGAATAACAGTATAACACAAGACAACCAGAATGATAACCAGATTTCTAAAACTATCAAAAGATTTTTTTCCAGATTCCATGTGACGTCTGCTTTAAAGGCATCCGGCGCTTACCATAAGAAAGGCACGCCTGTGACACAGCTTTTTCAGTACCTGTTTCTCCTGATCTTTTCAATCGCAAAAGACACTGTATACCGTTTTATGAAATCTACACAGATCAACTGGATCAGGTTCACAACGGTACTTGCATCAAGGATCATCCGGGACGCCGTTGTGCCGCTGAATGATGCGTGTAGGACAAATGTACTCTGTATTGATGATTCCATGTTTGAAAGGAACCGTTCCAAAAAGGTGGAACTCCTTGCAAAAACTTACGACCATGCAAAACATGCCTATCAGTTTGGATTCCGTATGCTGACCCTTGGATGGACAGACGGCACTACATTTCTTCCTGTAAACAGCATCCTTTTATCCACGGACAATAAGAAAAACCGTGTAAATGAAGCTGTCAGCCTTGATAAGAGAACCGTTGGTTATAAGCGCCGCAAACTTTCTATGACAAAAGGGACGCAGGCTATGTTAGAACTTCTTAAAGTTGCTAAAAATGCTGATATTCCTGCAAAATATGTTCTCTTTGACAGCTGGTTTTCTTCTCCCAAATCGCTTCACGCTGTAAAAAATCTTGGTTATGAAGTAATCGGAATGATCAAGAAGACACCAAAGATGTTCTTCCGGTACAATGGAGAAGCCCTCTCACTTATCCATATCTACAAGAGGAACAAGAAACGCAGGGGACGTTCCAGATATCTCTTATCAGTGGAGGTGGAAGTGATCAGGGGAGAAAAATCCATCCCCGCCAGAGTCGTATATGTCCGCAACCGGAATAAGCGGAAAGAGTACCTCTGCCTTATCTCAACGGATACGTCTTTAAGCGAAGAAGAAATCATCCGCCTTTATGGGAAACGCTGGGATATCGAAGTATTCTTCAAAGTCTGCAAGAGTTATCTCAGACTCAGTAAAGAATGCCATTCCCTTTCCTTTGATGCAATGAGCGCCCATACTGCGGTTGTTTTTACCAGATATATGATGCTGTCCATCGAAAACAGGGAATCAAACGACAACCGGTCTCTTGGGGAATTATTTCTATACTTTACTGACGAAATGTCTGACATTACATGGATACAGGCATTTCAGATGCTGCTCCAAATGTTCCGGAAACTTTTAGAGGAACACTGCGATCTCGTTGATGAAAAGATAGATGAACTGGTTGAAGCATTCATCAGCACTTTGCCATCTCTGCTACAATCGCAATTAGTTGCAGCATAGTGGCATAAAAGACTGTCCTTTGATAATTGAATCATTGCCAGATATTGAATTTTCAAGGTGCATAGCTAAAATCTATGTGCGAAGTTTGAGTCGGTTATTCAATGTATTCCAAATATCGGAAAGCATTTGCTGTGGATTCTGAATGCCTTTGAGAATAAATGCTTTTGTTGCCCTGTCTTCTTCTATACCAAGAATAATAGTACCGCCAAATGTATTTGCAAAAGACGAATAGGTATCCCAAATACTATTCGGTATTCCTCTACCCGCTGATTTCACTTCAATATTAACATGTTCTTTTTCTTTTAATACAGACGCAATATCGATCATAATACAGACCCTCCGTTTCACTCCCGAATTTTATGACAGAAGTTTTTTCACAACAGTCTCTTCACCCTGGCCTCCTTCTGAAAGAAAGCGATTCCATAGCAAAGAATCTGCGTATAGCCATAGAGTCCCTCCGCATATTTTTTACTGAGAATCTGATTAACTGCCCTGTCACAGTCCTGATCCAGATTGTCTTCTTTCTTCGACCTCTTGGTTTCAATAATTATGACACGGCGGTTATCATCATCCTTCAAGAATATATCCGGTCTTCCAAGTCCCTTCTCCTTATTGGATTCCACTTCGTAACCCAGTCCAACGAAAGCTCCCGCAAGAAAAGCATGATAATAATCCTCATGATAATCATTATAACTTATGGTCTTCCACAAAAGATTGGAAATCGCCTCAGAGGCTTCCCGTTCATCTCCTCTCCAGAGCGCTTCCATCATATCTTTCCGACAGTTATCGTCCATTGTATCCTGAAATAATTTCACGACCGTATCTTCAAAAATAGACGCAATCTCTCTGTTTGGAATTTTTAGTCTGACGGTTTCTCCTTCTTCTCCTGCATCCGCTTTCGTCAGATAACCGGTCATCAAGATCACACTCCACAGGTTATCTTCCGAGGAATGCAGCGTATCGTAGGTTAACTCATCTGAGATTGTCTGCGTGATCGTTCCTCCATTCATAAGGATCTCAAATTTGCCCCTTACTTTGAAATCGGTTCTTTTGACAAAAGTAAGAAGAATGCCATTGTGACTCGTGTTTTTCCAATAGTTTTTCGGTTTTGCATTTTCTCTCTTTTTCAGAGCCGACATATAGTTCATCACATCCCAAGGGCAATATAGGAAACTGTCACCGAATATGTACCCGTCATACCATTCTTTTATCAAATCCGCCTTATCCTGTCTGTCAGCTGCGAGCAGCATTTTCTCCACTTCTTCTTCCGAAAATCCAAAATACTCAGAAAAATCCGCATCTAAGACAGAGTAAGACGCAAAGTTATTGGTACCGGTAAAGATACTCTCCTTCGCGATACGAAGACATCCTGTGATCACCGAAAACTCCAGAAATTCATTGTCTTTTAACGCAGTGCCCATCATGCCCTTAATCACATCCAGCATAGCGGAATAGTATGCATTCTCAACCGTGTTCTTCTCACTGGCCCTGGCAAGCGGCACATCGTACTCGTCGATCAGAAGAATCGTTTTCCTGCCGTAAACGGCGTACAGCATACGCATAATGGTCTTTAATGAATTCTTGACATCATCTTCCTCTGCCGTTTTGAACATTAATTTCCTGAAAATATCCCTGTCTGCAGAATTAACTGCTGTTTCTTCTAATAAGAAATCCAATTCTTTACATAAATCTGCCAGTTTTGTTTTCAGCATTCTGTAGGCGCCCTCAAAAGTCTCCGCCTCAACATCTTTATAAGAAAGAAAAAGCACCGGAGATTGATTCATCCACTTTTCACAAAACTCTTTATACGCCGTAATCCTGAGTCCTTCGAAGATTTCCCTGCTGTCTTTCCTGATACTGAAAAAATTGGAGAGCATGCTCATCATCAATGTCTTACCGAATCTACGCGGTCTGGTAAACAACGTGACTTTATTTTCCGTCTCTTCCACAAGCTCATACATGACAGCCGTTTTATCCACATAGTATTTACCCGACCTGCGCAGTGCGGCAAAATCAGATTCTCCAACGCCAACTCGAAATATCATGTATGAACTCCCTCCATTCATGCTACGCCGTTATTTGTAAATTTGTCTCTTAAAATGCTTAATTCGATACTATCACACATCATGAACGGGAACAATTACAAAAGTATAACAGCACGCAGAATCTTCATCACGCCATCTTCATCATTAGATGGTGCAATATAGCACGCCTTTTCCTTCAAGAGGGGATGTCCATTGCTCATGGCATAGCTCTCCGTACACTGCAGAAGCATACTTTCATCATTGAGGAAATCCCCGAACGCCATACTCTCATCGGCGCTTATGTCGTATCTGTCCTGCAGAAATTTCAGGGCCGCACCTTTACACACTTCTTTGTTGGCAATATCGATCCAGCATTCCCCGGACAATACCACATTAAGCCTGTCATGTACTTTCTCCATGCCCCTGTAATATGTATCCGCATCATAATCCTCAAAGAAAACCGCGATCTTGATCATATGATCTTCCTGCACACAGCCCCGCAGGTCTTCCACAAATTTCAGATTTTCATAATACATGTGTGCGTTCCGCTCCGCATCCTCACCGGCATGGCACATATACGCCGATTTTTCGCCGCAGACAATGACCACATGGCCTTCCTTCTCCTGAAAGCGCTCAATGCAGTCTAACACATCTTCTTCCCTGATCGTACATGCGTAGATGACTTCCCCGTTTTCGACTACCATCCCGCCGTTTTCTGCCAGATAGATCATTCTGTCGGCGGCTTTTGGAAACAGCTTCCTGATATTATAGTACTGCCGGCCGCTGGCGATCACTGTTTTGATGTCAGGGTGTGCGCATACCCATTCCTCGAACTCTGCCGGAACTTCTTTGCGGGAATTGAGCAATGTTCCGTCCAGATCTGTGGCGATCAGTCTGATTTCTTTATCATCTGTGTTCATTTGTAGAATACTCCTTCCTCAATTTGCAGATTTACAGCCATAAAAAGCGGTCTGCGGTTCCACCTGCCTGTCTCCCGGTCCGCTTTCATTTTACACAAACATGTTCTGTGTGTCATTATCAAGTTTCAAACATGCTGCAGAACGGCTCCGGAAATATTCACTCAATCCCGCAGCTGCTCCAATATATCCTGCTCCAGCACATACAGTGCCCGTTCATTCTCTTCCTGACAGTAATCAATCAGCTGCTCTTCTCCCTGTTCGGCGATGGCGGTCGTATCCGCGCCCAGCAGCACGAAACAGACATAATTGTCGATCGTCTCCATCCGGGAGGCTTTGGCCTTGCCCAGATTCTGGGGATGGTCGCGGTTTTCCTCTATGATGGCCGTGCGGTAATCCTCCAGGGCCTGTTCCACCGTTCCCACATACGCCTCTTTGGCCTGCACAATGATCATCGTATCAATATGGGCATCCAGTACCTGCTTTTCTGCCAGAAAATCCACATACATATCCTCGGTGATGCCGGTTTTCGACGCCAGCTCTTCCTTTGTCAGATCTACCTCCGGCCAGTAGTTGTCTCCCAAAAGGTCTTTGACATTTTCCTTCAATTCTGTAAGGGGGATAAATTTTTCCCGGTTTAACATGGGAAAACTGCTTGCTTCCAGATCATCCTCTGTCTTCTCCATCTCAAATGCCCGGCCCTGATCGACCAGCTCATCCTCCGGCAGCTGTTCTTCGCACCCTGATAAAAGAAACATCGTTGTGACCAAAACTCCTGTGACAAATTTTCTCATAATGCCCTCCTTGATGACTTTTAGGAATTGTTATTTCATGCTTTCTTTCTTGTTTCTGTACGTTCGATTTGTTATACTGTATCCGGTACTAGTTTTTGCCTTTCTTTGAAAAATATGTATAAATAACATATGTTTTTATTATAATCTGCATATAACACCATTCATTTTTTACAAAACAAAAGGCTGATTTCAGAAAGGATCATTAATTTCAAATGTTATTTAATTCATACATCTTTATTTTTATCTTTTTGCCCATCGTACTGCTTGGCTGGTACGGACTTAACTTTTATAAAAAATACAGACTGGCCAATCTCTTCCTGGCGGGTATGTCTTTGTGGTTCTACGGCTATTTTAATCTCTATTATCTGGCGATCATTCTGGTCAGCATCGGGCTGAACTATGCCCTCAGCCGGCTGCTTACACGGGTTCCTGCAGACAGCCGGCACACCCTGCTCTTTCGCCGCACCGGGCTTTTGGCAGGCATTGTATTAAACCTGGGCATTTTGTTCTACTTTAAATATTATGATTTCTTTATAGAAAATATAAACTTTATCTTTCAGACGGACTACACGCTCAAACACATACTGCTGCCGCTGGGGATCAGTTTTTTTACCTTCCAGCAATTATCCTTTGTGGTTGACAGATGTCTCGGAAAATGCGAACATTATTCCCTTATTAATTACATAACATTTGTTACTTTTTTCCCGCAGCTGATTGCCGGGCCGATTGTCTTATACAAAGAAATGATTCCTCAGTTTGAGGATCATTCCCGCCGCTGTCCGGATGCTTCTTCTTTCGCCCGCGGTATCTACCTTTTTGTCCTCGGACTTGCCAAGAAGGTGTTGCTGGCGGATACCTTCGCCCTTGTGGCCAACTACGGGTTTGCGCAGACTTTTTCTCTGGACAGTATTTCCACCGTGGCGGTGATACTGGCCTATACGTTCGAACTGTACTTTGATTTCAGCGGCTATTCCGATATGGCGATCGGTCTCGGCAGGATGTTCAATATAGAACTGCCTGTCAATTTCGACGCGCCCTACCGCGCCTGCAGCATCAAGGAATTCTGGCAGAGATGGCATATCACGCTGTCACGCTTTTTTATCACCTATGTATATATCCCTCTGGGCGGCAGCAAAAAAGGAAAAACACGTATGTTATTGAATACTTTCATCGTTTTTCTGCTCAGCGGCCTCTGGCACGGGGCGGCCTGGACTTATGTGGCCTGGGGCGCTATGCAGGGCCTGCTGGTCGTGTGGGACAACCTTGGCATCATCGGCATAAACGGACGCGAAGAGAAAAGGCCGGCGCGGTATCATATCCCTGCCTGGCTGGGCTGGATCTTTACCTTTACTCTCTTTAACCTGTCCCTCTTTTTCTTCCGCAGCCAGAGTATGGCCGGCGCCATGCAGCTGTTTAAGAATCTTTTCTCCGGAACTTTTACCGGGAAGATCTACGAAATTGCCGCGCAGCTGGATATCTCCGAGCTGTATGTGATCAAACAGGCGCTGGAGATGGTTTCTCCGGATCTGGTGCGCTATATGTATCTTGTTTTTCTTCTTCTGCTGTTTGTGCTCTCCTTCCGGCTTGTTTTTCGGCACACTGCGCTGGAGAGGACCATGCGGGGCGAACTGACCTCCAAAAGATGCTGGCTTATCTGCATCCTCTTGATCTGGTGCATCGTATCGCTGTCACAGGTCAGCACATTTTTGTATTTCAACTTTTAGCCGCAGACCGGCACAGACAGACTACACAGGAAAAGCTCAAATGATCAGCGCAAAAAGCAGCGCAGAAATGGAGAAAACTATGGAAGCCGACAGAAAATTTATCAGATCTTTTTTTATAAGAAGCATCCTGCTGCTTTCGGCCGTCATCGCCGTGGTGGTTGTCTTTGACCCTTTTTATCATTATCACAAGCCTCTGCCCGGTCTCAAAGCCGTGCTGACGGATAAAGAATACCAGTGCATCGGCACACTGCGCACTTTTGACTACGACGCGTTGATCGTGGGTTCTTCGGTGTGCGAGAATTATAATGACCACTGGTTTGATGACGGATTTGACTGTCAGACGATCAAGGCCATCCGTTCCTACGGCGCCACCGCCGATCTGTGTTATCTGCTCGACAGCGCCTTTGAGAAACATGACCTGAGATATGTTTTTTATAACATCGACCCTTCCTCCCTCTCGGCCAGCACACAGCCGACTTATGAATCCACCGGCTGTCCGATGTATTTATACGACAAAAATCCGCTGAACGACTATCCCTATCTGCTCAACAAGGATGTGCTGATGAATAAACTGCCCCATATGCTGGCTTTCTCCCTGCTTGGCGATTATGATGAAGGGGACTCCTACAACTGGGCACAGTGGAAGCATTTCAGCCGGGAAATGGCGATGGGCCTTTATACCCGTCTGCCTGTGGTCAAAAAGATGCAGCCCGAAACTGCAAACAGCGAAGAGCTGGCCGGAAATATCGCCCTGCTCACGGCACAGCTGGAGGCGCACCCGGAGACTACTTTCAAATTCTTTTTTCCGCCCTACTCCATGCTCTGGTGGGATAACGCCTGCAGGAGCGGTGAACGGGACGCCGTGATCTACAATGAAAAACAGGCTGTTGCGGCTCTGCTGGAATATGACAATGCGGAAGTTTATTTCTATCAGGACGACAGGGATATCATCACGAACCTGGACAATTATATGGATATGATCCACTTTTCCAAAGATATCAACTATTATATCTATGACAGACTTGCCAAAGGAGAAGCCCGGCTGACGAAAGACAATTACGAACAACGGCTGGACGGCATGTATGATCTTTCGCAGGAGATTGTGGACGACCTGATCAAAGAATATTATAAATAGACAGTGAACAGTTCGCTTTTCAAGAGAACACAAAAGAAAGGAAGACATTATGAAATTTATATCATGGAATGTTAACGGTTTAAGAACCTGTGTGGGCAAGGGATTTACCGAATTTCTGCTGGCCGAGGACGCCGATCTTTTCTGCGTGCAGGAGACGAAGCTGCAGGAAGGACAGATCACACTGGATCTCCCGGGCTATCACCAGTACTGGAATTATGCGGAGAAAAAGGGCTATTCCGGCACGGCCATCTTCTCGAAGACGGAGCCTCTTTCGGTTTCCTACGGCATCGGAGTCGAAGAACACGACCACGAGGGACGCGTGATCACGCTTGAATTTCCCGGATTTTATTTTACCACCGTCTACACCCCCAACTCACAAAACGAGCTTGCGAGGCTTGACTATCGCATGTGCTGGGAAGATGACTTTCTCGCATATCTAAAGAAACTGGAAGAAAAGAAGCCCGTCATCTTCTGCGGTGACCTGAATGTTGCCCATAAGGAGATCGACCTCAAAAATCCGAAGACCAACCGCAGAAACGCCGGTTTCACGGACGAAGAGCGGGACAAATTCACTGCTCTGACCAAAGCCGGCTTTATCGACACCTTCCGGCACTTTTATCCCGATCTGGAAGGCGCCTATTCCTGGTGGTCCTACCGTTTCAGTGCCAGAGCCAAGAACGCAGGCTGGCGTATCGACTATTTCCTTGTGTCGGATTCTCTGAAAGACGCATTGCAGGACGCCGTTATCTATAAAGATATCATGGGTTCGGACCACTGTCCGGTAGGATTGTCCATCGCTTTATCATAAAAACAGAGGAGCATAGTTACAGAAAATGAACAGAAAATACATCGCCTGCCTGTATGCGGGCGTTCTCTTTGCCGCAGTTATATGTGTGACTGTCATCTCCCATGTTCTGGAAAAAAGCAGGACGGCGGAAATGGGAATGGAAATAGAAACCGAAGCCAAAGCCGCCGCTGCCACGGCTGCAGTCGGCGCGGAAACTCCCCCTCATTTTAACGTGGCCGGACTGGAAATCAGCCTCTGGCCAAAGAACGGACAGTATTATGCCTTTCTGCCTTCTGCCTGCAGGGAGGCAGGACTGGAGCCGGAACTCTCTGAGAACATCGACCCTGATTCCGTAATCTGGCTGTATTCAGAACATATCCCGGCAGTTTTTATCGAAACCGAATCCGGGACCTCCGACCAGATCAACAGCGACAAAAATATAAAAGAGCCCGGAACGATCAAGGTACTGGAACCGGACGGCAGTTTCAGCCTGGAGCATTCCCTCGAATACATTAAGGGCCGGGGTAACACTTCCTACACAGAATTTGACAAAAAGCCTTACCAGATCAAGCTGACACAAGACGCTCCTTTTCTTGACATGGAACCAGGGAAAAAATGGGTCTTCGTCTCCAATTCGGCCGATTCTTCCCTGATCCGCAATGCTCTTTCCAGAAGCCTGGCCGGTCATCTTAACCTGCCGCAGTCGGAAGAAGGAACCTTTGTCGATCTGTATGTAAATCAAGAATATGTCGGTAATTATTACGTTGTGGAAAAAATTGAGATTCAGGAAAACCGCCTCCTGCTTTCGGATCTGCAGAAGGCCACCGAGCATGAAAATGAGACAGAGGATCTAAGTACCTATGAGACGGCGTGGACAGATACCACCAAGGCAAAACAGATTCCCAATGATCCTGAGGACATCACCGGCGGGTATCTTATTGAGCGGGATTTCGATAACAGATTTTTAAAAGAAGTGGAAATAAACGAAAGTTATTTTATAACAGAAGCGAAGGAGTGCTTTATCGTCCGTGACCCGGAGTATACCTCGGAAGCGCAGATTGCTTATATCGACAGCTATGTCCAAAGTGTAGAGAATGCCATTCTCTCTGCAGAAGGCATCGACGGCACTACCGGGAAATCTTATCAGGACCTGATCGATGTAGATTCTTTTGTCCGTAAATATCTGTTGGAAGAAGTTACCGCCAACTATGACGGCGGTGTGGCAAGCTCTTATTTCTACAAGGATTCGGATACCATTGACGGCCGTCTGTACGCCGGTCCTGTCTGGGATTACGATGTTTCCTGGGGGAATTCGCCCGCATATCTGGGGCAGATCTCCACATCCCCGGAGCGCCTGTCCAGACTGGCATCCCACAGTGATTCCTCGGTCTGGTTCCAAAGCCTGTATCATAAACCGGAAGTCTATGAGAAGATCGTTTCCTGTTATGCACAGGAAATCAGCCCTTATCTGACACTCCTGGCTGACGAAATACTGCCGATGCTGGACGAGATCACTGCCGCTTCCGCCGCCATGGATCAAGTGCGCTGGGAGGACCAGTATGCCAGAAACGGATACAGCGGTGACCGGTCGGAACAGATAACCTTTATCACAGATTATATCAAAGCACGTAAGGATTTTCTCGACCGGGCATGGATCGCACAGATTCCTGTCCACACAGTCACACTACTGATCGAGGGAGCCGTCTATGACACCCTGTATGTTCTGGATAACGATACCCTTCCGGAATTTCCGCAGGTGCCCGCCGAACATGCAAATGTAGTCGCCTGGACTTCTGCAGAAGACGGCAGCCTTCCCGATCATACCATGCCCGTCACAAAAGATATGACTTTTCAGGCAGTTTTGCAATAGACCACCACGACATGTGATAAAACGGCATTCTCTGAAACCGAAGAACAGAGAATGCCGTTTTTTAAATTTTAATTGCATATTTTCTGACCACACTCATGTCTGCATCATAAATAAAGCAGTTTTTTTCTTCATCTGTTAAGTCACATACTGTACAGCCCTTTTTCTTTGCAAAAGCAATCAACCCCCTGTAATCAATTCGAATATCTGGGATATCTGACTTAAAATATGGTCCGGCAAGTATACCCGTATTATATAATTTCATCTGTCCACTCATAATGATATACCTCCTTAATCTGTGCCCCTGCATTTTCTGGAATAAAAATCTGATACGGATGCAGCATGCAAATTGGCTCTGCATCAAAGACATTACAATAATGTTCCATTAATTTGCGGTCAGCTGCAAAACCGGAAACAGCACCTTGAAATCCATAATCAAATGAACGTTTTACGGCGATAGCAAATAAATGTCCTCCTACACCATCATATTTCTTTTCTGTTGCAATCTCAGGATTATTTTCCGGAGAAGCACACATCCATGTTACGAAAACAGACGCCATGCTTTCATCAGGACGAATCGCCACTAGTCCTTGAATATCTACGCTTCCATGAATGACTAAAGCATAAATCTCATTTTCTCTCAAAAGTTCATTCCAATTTACATACCAACCATTTTTCTGATTATATTTACGTAAAAAAGACGCTCTTTTTATACGAACAACTTCTGTATCAACAATCTCTCCTGTTTTATTATCCTTTAAACAGGGCGTAAAACTGTCAATCCATGCAGTTAACATAGCACCAATCCCTTTCAGTTACACTTTTATATTTATATTTTACACGAAGCAATATATATTATCAATACATTTAGAAATCACACTTAAAACACCACTTATATAATATGCTTATTGATAAGGAATAATATTTTATTGATATTCGATAAATTTTTATTGACATTCATTTCCAATAATGCTACTGTATCCTTACAGAATGATATATCACAAACCACAGAAAGGAAGGACTGCTATTCCCATGAAAGACAAACTGACCCTTTTTACCAAATACCTGCTCGATTTTATGTTTTACTCCGGTATTCTCGTTATCATAACGCTGCCATTCAGTGTCAGGTTTTACGGCAGATACAGCACCTATTTTGCCGAAAATTATTATTCTCTGTGCGTCGTGCTTTTCCTGTCCGGCGTATTTGCCATTCTGATCGTACAACAGCTGCGCAGGATGTTCAGAACAGTCATCGACGATGACTGCTTTATCCGTGAAAATGTGAAGAGTCTTGAGAAGATGAGTACCTACAGCTTTTTTATTGCAGTCATTACCGCGTGCCGTCTCTTTATCTTCATCACCCCCTCCATCTTTATCATCATTCTTGTCTTTGTGATCGCGGGGCTTTTCAGTAAAGTATTGGCGGGCATTTTTGACAAGGCAGTGACCTATAAGCTGGAGAACGATCTGACTATTTAAAAGTATATGAAAATACCTGCAGATGTTTAAAAGACAGCATGACATAACGACAAAATACAATGAAGGAGGCTATCATGGCAATCATCATCAATCTGGATGTAATGATGGCGATGCGCAAGAAAGGACTGACCGAACTGGCAGGCGAAATTGATATCACCCTTGCGAATCTGTCCATCTTAAAAAATAACAAAGCAAAAGCGATCCGTCTCTCCACTTTAAACGAGATCTGCAAAGCGCTGGACTGCCAGCCTGGGGATCTGCTGCAGTATGTGGAAGACGAAGATTCTCCGGAAGCTACCGGAAAATGATATTTTATATTTATGATAAGAAAGGAGTCCACTTATGCAACAAATAAAACAACAACAAAATATTTCCAGTCAGGAACGACCAGACACAGAATCCAGAATCGGCAATACCAATGCTGCAGAACCGCAGTCGCAATCTGCATCAACAGCCACAGCACCTGCTGCCACCACCGGCCCTAAAAACAACAGCCCCTACCCTGCCGCATCCTCCCCCACCGGAAACAATCCTTACGCGGCATACCAGTCAGCCTACACTCCAAAGCCCGACACCGTCTACACGAAGACTATGAAAGAACATTTTTCTTTCTTCGGTATCGGCAGCCTGCTCTATGCGATCTTCTACACCTTTTGTCTGTATAAGAATGCATCCGGGATCACCTACCCTTTTTTCGTCGCAGGAACCCTCTTTTATTTCTTCTTCTCTATGCAAAAGTTAGGGGTTCCGTACAAAAAAAGCAACATATTCTATCTTGTCAGCATTCAGCTTCTGGGGATCTCCAACTGCCTCACTGATTCCCCGCTGCTTCTGTTTTTTAACAAATGCGGCATTTTCCTGCTGGCTCTTATTCTGATGCTGCATATGATGTACAACGATCTGAACTGGGATCTGCCCAAATATTTTACTGCCTGTTTCCAGACAGTCGGTACGGCGATCTGCTGTCTGTTCCGCCCTTTTGGCGATATGGCAGCTTACGCCGATGCACAGAAACAGAAGAAAACAGGGAAAAATTCTTATTTCTTTCCTGTACTGATCGGCATTGCTATCACCATTCCGCTGCTTCTGTTCGTTACCATGCTCTTAGCCAGTGCAGACGCGGTATTTGCCGAGATTTTTTCACGCATACTGGAATCCATCAATTTTGAGACCGTTTTCGGCACTCTGTTTATGACGGTTGTCGTGTTCTTCTGCTCCTACGCAGTCTATGCGGCGCTTGCCATGAAAAATGTCAAAGAAGAGCGGACGGATCACAGGACGCAGGAACCGGTTATCGCCATCATCATTACGGCGGCGCTCTGCTTCGTCTACCTGATCTTCAGTGTGATACAGATTCTGTATCTTTTTATCGGAAACATGCGTCTTCCAGAAGGTTATACTTATTCCAGCTATGCCAGAGAAGGATTTTTCCAGCTGCTGACCGTATGTATTTTAAACCTGATCATTGTACTTATTTTCCTCTGTTTTTTCCGGGAAAATATTGTGCTGCGGATACTGCTCACGGTCCTTTCCGGGTGCACTTTTATCATGATCTTCTCAAGCGCCCTGCGCATGCTCATGTACATCAACCGCTATAACCTGACGCTGCTGCGGATCCTCGTTCTCTGGGCGCTGTCTGTCATCTTCCTGTTGATGATGGGCGTGACCGTATTTATCTATAAGAACAGCTTTCCGCTCTTTCCTTATGGCATGGCAGTGGTCACCGTTTTTTATATTGTGCTTTCCTTCTCCCGTCCCGACTACTGGATTGCCCGCTATAATCTGAACCAGGAGCATATGGCCTTTCTGAACGATTATGACATTCACGACAACCAGCGGTATCTTTCCACCCTGTCGGCGGATGCCGCACCGATCCTGCTTGATGACAGGTATAACTTCTATATTAAAGAAGCGAATGAATACATCCGCACGGAAGGCCTGCCGGAAAGCTATGAGGAGATCAGAACCTATCTGAATCCGGAAGAAGGCGCAGTGGATGAACTGAACTGGATGCGTCTGTATTATTTGAAGATCGAAGAACTGTCCGAGGAGATGCATCTGCGCAATTTTAACTTTTCGATCCACACTGCAGAGAAATATCTGTGGTAATTATTGTTGAGTCCCTCTAATCGTGTTAAAATAAGCTATCAGACAATCGAATTGAGGGCTAAACTTATGAGACGTAAAAAAACACTGCAGGACATTGCATATGTCCTGTTTCTCCTGACAGCGATCATCCTGTTGTTTTTCTGGTACACATCGCAGAACAGCCGGCGGATGGAAGAACAGAACAAAATCTATGCCGCCGACTCTGCGCGCCAGACAGCTGTCAAAATAGACGAGGAGCTCAACAACGCTCTGGATCTGATCACCACTTATGCTTATTTTATAGAAGACGGACTGACCAAACCCGTCATCACTCTTTCCATGCTGGACAACCTTGCCGAACATTCCCTGTTCGACGTACTTCTCTTTACAGATTCCGATGGTGTTGACCATATCAGCGACGGCAGAACTTCCAATGTGACCGACCGCAGCTTTTTTATAGACGGCATGAATGGCGGCATCGGCACGGATATCATATTCGATCCCCATCTTTTCAATGAGACGATGGCCTGTTTCTATGCGCCGATCCATTATGACGGCGAGATCATAGGCGTCCTGCGGGGCGCTTATCTGGCGGAGGAATATCTGCACGACATGTTAAATACCTCCTACTTCGGCGAGCGGGCAGGTCTTTTTCTCTGTACGCCGGACGGCACAGTGATCGCCAGCTCCGATGACAACGAGAAAACTTACGAAGGCAATCTGATCGATATTCTGCTGGAAACCAATGTGATCAATGAAGAGGCGGCGGCCGGCGCCCGGGAGATCTTTGCAAACGGCGGCGAGGGAGCTTATCTTTGTGATTCCGACAGTCTGACCGACAATCTCTGCGTTACCTATCTGCCCAGCCACGACTTTGTCCTTCTGCAGACTTTTCCAAAAAATATCACCCAGCGCATGATCCGGGATGAAAATCTTGTCGGTATCCGCCTGGAAATCATGCTTCTGATCCTCTTTGTCATCTATGTGATCCTGCTGCTCTTCCGTGCCAGACGGGAGAAGAAAATGCTGGAGCAGCAAAATTGCGAACTTGGATACCGGATCAACGACGTCCATTCCCTTTTGAATCGGAAAGAAAGACAGTACCGGATCGCCATTACTTCCAATGCATTCTGCACTTTTGAATTCAATCTGACCAAAGACTTAATTGAAAATGATATTGTCCGCACGGTTGACGGACAGCAGATCTCCCTGCTCGAGCGGGTAGGACTCAAAGCGCCCTGCAGCGCTTCCGCATGTTTTAATAAATGGAAGGAATTCGTCCTGGAGGAATCTTTAGAAGAATACACTGCTATGGTGAACCTGGAATATCTGCAGCAGCGCTTCGAAGAGGGCGACGCTCAGGTGGATGTGGATTACTGGGGGCAGGCTTATGCCGACCATCCGATGTGCGTCCGTCAGTCCTTTATCATGACGCGGGTCGACAATACGGACGAAATCATGGTAATGGTAGTCTCCAAAGAGATTACCGAGCAGGTGCGGGAACAGAAGGAGCAGACACAGGCGCTGCAGGATGCCCTGATGCAGGCGCAGCATGCCAACAAGGCAAAGAGCACTTTCCTTTCCAACATGTCCCACGATATCCGCACACCGATGAATGCGATCATCGGCTTTGCCACCATCGCCGTCAACCATATCGACAACAAAGAGCAGGTCAGAGATTGTCTGCAGAAGGTTCTTTCTTCCAGCAATCATCTGTTGAGCCTGATCAACGATATTCTTGACATGAGCCGTATCGAGAGCGGCAAGGTACAGATCAAGGAACAGGAATGCAATATTTCCGAGCTGATGCACAATCTGGTCAATATCATCCAGCCGCAGGTCAAGGCAAAACAGCTGGAGCTGTTTATTGATACCTTCGAAGTAGTCAATGAAGATGTAATCGCGGACGCTCTGAAATTAAATCAGGTATTCATCAATCTTTTGAGTAATTCCGTAAAGTATACTCCAGCCGGCGGCACCATTTCCTTCCGGATTCAACAGAAGACCACCTTCCGTCACGGATACGGGGAATATGCCTTTATCATCCGGGATTCCGGTATCGGCATGTCAGAAGATTTTGTACGGCATATCTTCGAGCCTTTCGAGCGGGAGACTACCGTGACCCGCTCCGGCATTCAGGGTACAGGGCTTGGCATGGCGATCACGAAGAATATCGTGGAAATGATGAACGGCACCATTTCCGTGGAAAGCGAACCGGGAAAAGGAAGCGCCTTTACCGTGGAACTCACCTTAAAGCTGCAGGATGTAGAGAAGAATGCGGAACAGTTAAAAGAGCTGAACGGACTTCGCGCAATGGTGGTAGACGACGACTTCAATGTCTGTGACAGTGTCACGAAAATGCTCAAACAGCTTGGTATGCGCGCTGAATGGACTACCTCCGGCAGAGAGGCCGCCTACCGTGCCCGAACAGCGCTGGAGGAAGAAGATTCCTTCCAGATTTATATTGTAGACTGGCAGATGCCGGAGATGAGCGGTATCGAGACGGCCAGACAGATCCGCAGCATAGCCGGAGAAGATGTTTCCATTATCATTCTTACCGCCTACGACTGGTCCGATATCGAGGAGGATGCCAGAACAGCCAATATTTCCGCTTTCTGCGCGAAACCGCTCTTTATGTCAGACTTAAAATCCGCACTGCTGGCAGCCAGCAACCCGGCCGGCAGGAATGAGGAAGCCGCCGCCTGGACTCTGGCAGATTTCAGCGGCAAACGCGTCCTTCTGGTGGAAGATATCGAACTGAACCGGGAGATTGCGGAGATGATCCTGACCGAAGCAGGTTTCGCGGTTGAATCCGCCCCTGACGGGACAGATGCCGTAGCCATGATGGAAAAGGCCGAAGAAAACTACTACGACGTGATCCTGATGGATATCCAGATGCCCGTTATGAACGGTTACGAGGCAACCCGCACGATCCGCAACATGCCGCGGAATGACGTCAAGACTCTGCCCATCATCGCCATGACAGCCAACGCCATGGAAGAAGATAAAGAAGCGGCCCTGAAAAACGGCATGAATGCCCATATCGCGAAACCCCTCGATATGGATATCTTTATAGCGGTATTGAAACAATTTGTACACTGAACCATGGTATGTCCGGTATCATCCACGATAAGTACCGTTACCTTGCTTATTGTGGGTTATACCGGGAAAATGTAGAGGTTAACGGATAATCATGAAAATTTTACTGATCGCTGTCAATGCCAGATATATCCATTCCAATCCTGCTGTTTTTTCTCTGAAAGCCTGTACAGGCATCTACAATTCTTATGTAGATATCATCGAATTTACGATCAACCAGTCACCTTCTTATCTTTTACAGGAAATTTATAAAAGGCAGCCCGATGTGGCCGCCTTCTCCTGTTATATCTGGAACCGGACGATACTGGATGCCGTTATTCCCGATCTGCACAAAATACTGCCAAACACCGATTTCTGGGCCGGCGGGCCGGAGGTCTCCTACAACGCACAGGAAATGATCGACAGATGGCAGCTGCGCGGCGTTATGACAGGTCCGGGGGAAGGTTCTTTCTCTTATCTGGTATCTTCGTATGTAAATGGAGCAGCCGACAGTCTGCCCGCGATTCTCGATCAAACCAATACGGTCAGGCTTTCCCTTAATGAAATTCCCTTCTGGTATGGCGGATATGAAGCCAGGGATACAACAACGAACCGCATAAGCAATACCGAAGATGCCGGAACAGACGATGATATCCAACGTGAAAAAGGCATGGCAGACTTTACAAATCGTATCATCTATTACGAGAGCAGCAGAGGCTGTCCCTTCTCCTGCAGCTATTGTCTTTCTTCCATCGACAAAACCATGGACTTCCTCCCTGTCGAACGTGTCTGTCAAGAGCTGGATTTCTTTCTCGAACAAAAAGTACCGCAGGTTAAATTTACAGACCGTACTTTTAACTGTAAGAAAGACCATGCGCTGCCTGTTCTGCGGCATATTCTCGAACACGATAACGGCATTACCAATTTTCATTTTGAGATCGCCGCGGACCTGTTGGATGAGGAATATTTTGCAGTATTAAGACAACTTCGGCCCGGCGCCGTGCAGCTGGAGATCGGCATTCAATCAACATGCCCGGAAACCATCGCTGCCATTGACCGGAAAATGGATTTCGCGAAAGTGGCTGACGTGGTCAGACAGATCTCCCGCTGGCATAATATCCATATCCATCTGGATCTGATCGCCGGACTTCCTTTTGAGGATCTGTGCACATTCCAAAATTCCTTCAACGACGTCTATGCCCTGCGGCCGCAGCAGCTCCAGCTGGGTTTCCTAAAAGTACTGAAAGGATCCGCCATGGAACAGCGCTCCCTGCAGTATGATCTTGTATATACCGGCCTGCCGCCCTACGAAGTGCTGTCAACGAAGTGGCTTTCCTATGAGGATATCTGCCGCTTGAAACAGGTGGAAGAGGTGCTGGAAATCTACTATAACAGCGGACAGTTTGCGCATACGCTGGCATTTCTGTGCGGTCATTTTGACACGCCCTTTGCCATGTATGAAAGCCTTGCCGGTTGGTATGAGGAACATGCTCTGTTCGGCATACAGTCCTCCCGGCTAAAGAAATACGAGACCATACTGGCATTTGGAACTGCCTGCATTGAGAACAAAGAACAGATAGAGGCTTATGAAAAATCCAGACAGATCTCGCTTCTCACAGAGTATGTCACCTACGACTTATACCTGCGGGAACACGTAAAAAACCGCCCCTCCTTCGCGGCCTCTCTGGAAACATGGAAAGATATCATACACGGGATCCTGCATCGGGAAGCGGAGGCTCATGAACTCTTTCCACAACTGGCAGATTCCGGTTACCGGGATTTGACGAAAATTCTGCATGTTGAAGTATTTACGTCTATTTTTGATACGCCGTGCGCTGTTCTCTTCTCTTATGAAAAGCGTGATCCCCTGACGAATAACTGTCGGACGGTACATTTGGACATAATTTGACAGTCCGTCTTATATACATAAATCTTCCTGCGCTCTTTTTTCACTTTTCCCAAATTCAGCATCTTTTCAGCAGGGAAACAAAATTTTTTAGATTTTTTGTGACTTGCGTAAGTGTTTTTGATATTTTTATTCGTAATATATATGACTGGTCAGTTAAATGTACTATTGAAGAAAGAGGTGTTTATACTGAATGACAAAAAAATAATTTCAGCAATTATCAATCGGGACGAGCAAATGCTGGCATTTGTTGTACAGAAATATTCCAGGCTCCTTTGGAAGATTGCAGCGCCAATTTTAGTAAATGCTGCGTCTGTTCAGGATGTAGAGGAATGTGTAGCAGATGTATTTATTCACTTATGGCAGTGTCCCGAAAAGTATGATTCTGATAAAGGCAGACTGTCTACATGGCTTTCAATGGTTGCAAGGTCGAAGGCAATTGACAGATATCGTCAAATTGTCAGGAAACCAGAATTGTCCATTAAAGAAATTATAGCTGAAAGTCCGGTATATGATGAAACAGCAGCAACTGATGCGGAAAACGAAAGACTATTATCCTGTATCGGTGAACTTGATGAACAAGAAAAAGAGCTGATTGTCAGACGGTATTATTATGAGCAAAAGCCGGCAGAAATTGCAATCGTGCTGGACATACCAAAGAAACAGGTGGAAAACAAATTGTATTATGTAAGGCAAAAACTGAAAAAGATGATGGAGAATCAGGAAGGAGGGCTGTCATATGAAAAAATATAACAGAGAGAATTTGAGGAACATACAGACAATCATTCAGGACAAAACAGGGGTGGTCATTACCACGGACAGGCCATGGAACTATAGAAGGATGGCGACGGCTGCGGCTGTGTTTGTGCTGGCGGTGGGCATAGTCAGTTTTCCGGTTCGGGCGTTTGTGACAAGTGTGGTAAGGGAGAGAATGGAAAATATTCCAGGAGATGAAGTTGCGGAAATTAACGATATGGTCCAGTCAAAACCTACGGAAGCGGACGAATTTTCAAGGGAGTTTTCCGCCAGCGAAGAAGAACGCAACAAAGCGCTATGGAAGGCATATAAGGACGGAAAATTCCCCGAAAATGTCATAGCACAGGTGGACAATGCAGCAGATGCGACAGAGGGAATGCTCTGCTATATTCGCTCTGCGGGTGTTTTCAATCTGCCGGATCGGGAAATGACCGATGAAGAGATTTTGGAAATCATTGATTTTCAGAATAAGATGAGTTATGCGGTCTCACAGAGTCCGGCTTCGCAGGAAGCGCTGGCTCAGGCGCAGGCGGAGAAAAATCAGTTGCGAAGAAGAATAGAAGCTGCCGGCGGAATCAGCGAGGAGGAAGCGATAGAAATTGCAACGAAACGGATGGAGGCTGACCTTGGAGAGCG
>ERZ808051.446-NODE-446-length-47181-cov-21.523416_pt1 | contig 47181 bp, 55 predicted proteins | sample MGYA00380199_ERZ808051 | MGnify/ENA primary metagenome ERZ808051 (study PRJEB31490, sample SAMN06133391) | mouse gut metagenome | isolation source: J11 | host: mice | place: China: Chengdu | collected 2015-05 ... | reverse complement strand
CGGGACGCGCTCGCTGGTAACATAGGGCTTTGCCCGTCTATGAAGAACCCCCGGCTTTGCCGGGGGGTTCCTATTTGATGTTGGGGATTCCCGCGAACGTTGGCGGATGGCGGACCGAGCCGTCCGGTTCTGCCGGTCTTTCGCTGGTTTGCCCTGATGTTCGGGGTGAGATGCCTTGCCTGGCGGGAAAAAGACCGCTCAGACAGCGTTCAACGATTGTGAATACATCTTAGTCCAGCCCTTGGGATTTGACCCGCAGCCGGTTCAGAGCCCGGGCTAGAGAGGCCTGGGCGATCTGATATTCCTGCCGGCTCCTCTTTTGCAGAAGGGCCTCCCGGGCCTCGTCGGCCTCCCGCTGGGCCCGGACGGCGTCGATCTCCTCGGGCCGCTCGGCGGAGTCCACCAGCACCAGCACGTCGTTGTGCTCCACCTTCACCATGCCGGGGGACACCGCCGCCAGCCGCACCGGCTCCCCCGGTATCTGATAGCGCAGGGTGCCGGGCTGGACGGCGGCAATCATGCTGGCGTGGTGGGCCAGAATGCCCTGTTCCCCGTCGGTGGTGGGGATGGTCAGGCTGACGCAGGGCCCCTCGTAAAAGGTCCGGTCCGCCGCCAGAATGTGCACCCGGAAGGTCTCCATTATAATCCCTCCGCTTCCAGCCGTTTGGCCTTCTCCACCACGTCCTGCCAGGAGCCCACATTGTAAAAGGCGGCTTCCGGATACTGGTCCAGCTCGCCGTCCACCAGCTTCTCAAAGCTGTCCAGGGTGTCCTTCAGGGGCACATAGATGCCGGGAAGGCCGGTGAATTTCTCCGCCACATGGGTGGGCTGGGCGAAAAAGCGCTGGAGCCGCCGGGCCCGGGCCACAATGCGCCGGTCCGCGTCGCTGAGCTCATCCATGCCCAGAATGGCGATGATGTCCTGGAGTTCCATGTATTTTTCCAGAATTTCCTGGGCCCGCCGGGCGATGCGGTAGTGCCGCTGGCCCACTACGTCGGCCTCCAGAATCCGGGAGGAGGAGGCCAGGGGGTCCACAGCCGGGTAAATGCCCTGCTCGGAGATTTTCCGGCTCAGAACGGTGGTGGCGTCCAGATGGGCGAAGGTGGTGGCGGTGGCGGGGTCCGTCAGGTCGTCGGCGGGGACATAGACCGCCTGCACGGAGGTGACGGAGCCGTCCTGTGTGGAGGTAATCCGCTCCTGAAGCTCCCCCATCTCGTTGGCAAGGGTGGGCTGATAGCCCACGGCGGAGGGCATCCGCCCCAGGAGGGTGGACACCTCGCTGCCCGCCTGGACAAAGCGGAAGATGTTGTCGATGAACAGCAGCACATCCTTGTGCTCCCTGTCCCGGAAGTGCTCCGCCATGGTCAGGCCCGACAGGGCCACCCGCATCCGGACGCCGGGGGACTCGTTCATCTGACCGAAGACCAGGGCGGTCTTGTCGGACACGCCGCTCTCCCGCATCTCGTGCCAGAGGTCATTGCCCTCTCTGGAGCGCTCGCCCACGCCGGTGAAGATGGAATAGCCGCCGTGCTCCATGGCCACGTTGTGAATCAGCTCCTGAATCAGCACGGTTTTGCCCACGCCGGCGCCGCCGAAGAGGCCGATTTTGCCGCCTCTGGGATAGGGCTCCAGCAGGTCGATGACCTTGATTCCCGTCTCCAGGATTTCCACAGCCGGGCACTGCTCTTCAAAGGAGGGCGGGCGGCGGTAGATGCTCTGGACCGGGGTATCCTCGGGCAGCGGGCCGCCGCCGTCGATGGGCTGGCCCAGAACGTTGAACATCCGGCCCAAGGTGGCCCGGCCCACGGGCACCTGAATGGTGTGGCCGGGGACGTCCACCGCCAGCCCCCGGGCCAGGCCCTCGCTGGGGGAGAGCATGATGCAGCGGACGGTATTCCGTCCAATGTGCTGGGCGACCTCCATCACCCGGATCACGCCGTCCTTTTCCACGGTCAGCTCCTCCCGCAGGCGGGGGAGCGCGCCGCTCTGGATCTCCACGTCAATGACGGGGCCGGAGATCTGTACAATAATACCTCTTTCCAAAACTCCTTACCTGTCCTTTCTCTGCCGCTGGGCCCTGGCTCCGGCGGAGACCTCGGTGATCTCCTGGGTGATGGCCGACTGGCGGACCTGATTGTACCGGCGGGACAGCTCTCCCAGCAGCTTTTCCGCGTTCTGGTTGGCGCTGTCCATGGCCGTCATGCGGGCGTTTTGCTCACAGCAGAAGCTGTCGATCAGGGCGCTGTAGATAAAGCCGGATACATAGCTGGGCATCATGCTGTTCAGCACCGTCCGCGGGTCGGGGAGAAACTCAAAGGGCTCCGTCACCGGCTGCTCGCCGGTGTCGGAAAAATAGGTCCGGTGAAAGGGCAGGAGCCGGGTGGTGCGGGCCTGGAAGCTCATGGCGCTCTCCATGTCGGTGTATACGATGTAGATTTTCTTCAGCTCCCCCCGGTCGAACCTGTTCAGCAGCAGGGCGCTGATTTCCCTGGCCCGGGACATGGTGGGATTCTGGGCGGTGTAGAGGAAGCTGTGTTCCATGGGGATGTTCCGCTGGGCGAAATAGCGCCGCCCATACTCCCCCACGACGAAGAGCTTCAGGTCCGGGTGCTGCTCCAGCAGCTTCAGCGCCTCCCGGATGGCGTTCTGGTTGTAAGAGCCCGCCAGCCCCTTGTCGGCGGTGATGACCAGGCAGCCGCAGGGTCCTTCCAGAGGAGGGGCGCCGGCGGCGGGGTAGAAATAGTGGCTGTCCACATTGTTTACCGTGCGGAAGATTCGCTTGATCTCCCCCCGCAGGGCCTCGAAATAGGGGTGGGTGTTGTCCAGCTCCGTCCGGGCCCGGCGGAGCTTGGTGGAGGCGATCAGATACATGGCGTTTGTGATTTTCCGGGTTTCCTGGACGCTCTCGATATGGGTCTTGATCTCCTTTGTTCCCGCCATGTCACGCGCCTCGCTTCCCGCCGGACCGGTAATCTTCCAAATAGCTCCGGGCCAGCTCCGTAATCTCCTCCCGGTCCTCGCCGGAAAGCAGTCCCGTCATGTCAATCCGGCGGCAGAGGTCCGGGGCGGCTTCCTCCATGCGGGCCAGCAGGCCGGAGCGGAAGCCCTCCAGGTCCTCCAGAGGGATGTCCTGCATCACATGGCTCAGGGCGGACACCAGGATGATGACCTGCTGGTGCTGGGAGAACGGGGCGTACTGAGGCTGGCGCAGCAGGCGCATCAGCCCCTGCCCATAGGTGAGCTGGCGCTTGGTGGCGTCGTCCAGATCGCTGGAGAACTGGGTGAAGACCTCCATCTCCCGGTACTGGGCCAGCTCCAGCCGCAGCGTGCCGGCGGCGGTCTTCATGGCCCTGGTCTGGGCGTCGCCGCCCACCCGGGACACGGAGAGGCCCACGTTGACGGCGGGCCGCTGGCCGGAGAAGAACAGGTCGCTCTCCAGGAAAATCTGTCCGTCGGTGATGGAGATGATATTGGTGGGGATGTAGGCGGACACGTCGCCCGCCTGGGTTTCCACAATGGGCAGAGCCGTCATGCTGCCGCCGCCCAACTCGTCGGAGAGGTGGGCGGAGCGCTCCAGCAGGCGGGAGTGCAGATAAAACACGTCGCCGGGATAGGCCTCCCGTCCGGGGGAACGCTCCAGCAGCAGGCTCAGAGCCCGGTAGGCAATGGCGTGCTTGCTCAGGTCGTCATAGACAATCAGCACGTCCCGGCCCAGGTGCATGAAGTATTCGCCCAGGGCGCAGCCGGCGTAGGGGGCAATGTATTGCAGCGCCGCCGAGGCCCCGGCGGGGGCGCAGACCACGGTGGTGTACTCCATGGCCCCCCGGCGGCGGAGGTTCTCCACAAGCTGGGCCACGGAGCTGGTTTTCTGGCCGATGGCCACGTAGATGCACACCACGTCCTTGCCCTTCTGGTTCAAAATGGCGTCCACGGCCACGGCGGTTTTGCCCGTCTGCCGGTCGCCGATAATCAGCTCCCGCTGGCCCCGGCCGATGGGGAACATGGAGTCGATGGCAAGCAGGCCCGTCTCCATGGGGGTGTTTACCGGCTGGCGGTCCAGAATGCCGGGGGCCGGCGTCTCAATGGGCCGGCGGTCCTCGGAATGAATGCGGCCCCTGCCGTCCACGGGAACGCCCAGGGCGTCCACAACCCGGCCCAGGAATTCCTCGCCCACCGGCATGCCGGCGGTTTTCAGCGTCCGGCGGACCAGGCTGCCGGCGGTGATTTCCTCGCCGTCTCCAAACAGGATGCAGCTCAGCTCCCCACGGCGCAGGTCCTGGACCATGCCCTTGATTCCGGAGGCGAAGACCAGGATTTCCCCGTACTGGGCATGGTCCAGGCCGCTGACCGTGGCGATTTCTCCGTCCACCGTCAGCACCTCTCCGATCTCCTCGGGCACCACCGCCAGCTCCCAGTCCTCCACGGCCTGGCGCATCAGGGGCAGCAGGCTGTCCTGCCCCGGCTGGATTTGGCGGAGATAGTCCCGGAACTGCCGGACCCGGCCGTCCAGCGTCCAGTCGTAGACGTCGGACCCGGCCTGAAGCCGGAAGCCGGAGCCCATGGATTCATCTTTCTCCCAGTGGAGGGGCACCTTTTTCTGATAGGTCCGGGCAAGGAATTTTTCAAAGCGCTGGAGCTGCTCCTGACTGGGCTCCCTGGCGCTGCGGAGCTCCGCCGTCATGCGGCTTCTAGCGTTCCTCATGCCGTCCTCCCTCCGCGAGATCCAGGAACTGGCTGAAGGGGTCCGCCTGTACGGCCAGCTTCCTGACGGCTTCCGCCGCCAGCTTCCGCAGCTCCTTCTGAGATTCCCGCATCACCCGTTCCCGGCTGTGCTCCGCCTCGGCCTGGGCGTGGGCGATGATCTGCTTCGCCTGGGCCTGGGCCTGGGCCAGCTGCTCTTCGGCGGACTGCTGGACAGCCGCCTGGGCCTTGATCCGGGACTGATGGATTTCCTCCTCGGCCCCGGCCAGCCTGGCCTGATATTCCGCCTTGACCCGTTCGGCCTCCTGGAGCTTCCCGGCGGCCTGGGCGTCCAGGTCCTTATAGTGGGCTTCCCGCTTTTCCATGAACTGTTTTACGGGCTTGAAGAGCAGGAAGTACAGCCCGCCGGTGAGGATGGCCAGATTCATCCAGTGCAGCAGAATCTGCTGCCAGTCAATATTCAGTGGGATGTTCACGGCTGCCACCTGCCTTACAATACGAAGATGATGAGAATGACCACCAGCAGGGCGTAAATGATGGCCGTCTCAATGAAGACCAGGCCCAGCATCAGCGTGGTGCGGACCTTGCCCTCTGCTTCGGGCTGGCGGGCGATGCTCTCGGCGGACTTGGCGGTGGCGAGGCCCATGCCGACGGCGCCTCCGGCGGCGGCGATGCCCACGGCGATGCCTGCGGCGATGGCCTTCAGGCCGATGGTGTTGTCCTCCTCCGCCTGGACGGCGCCGGTCTCCGGCGCGTCCTCAACGGCCAGAACAGGCGCGGCCAGCGCCAGGGACAGCAGCAGGGCCACTCCCAGAGCGCACAGGGTTTTTAGGCTGAATATCCGGATAGCTTTCTGGTTCATAGCGGAAACCTCCATATATATGTCTTGTTTGGGACGGCTCAGCCGTGGGAGGGCTCGGAGACCTCGCCGTAGTAGAGGGCCGTCAGCATGGTTAAAACGTAGGTCTGAATCAGGGCGTGGAGCATTGTGAACATCACGCCCACCACCACGGGGAGCACAAAGCTCAGGTGGACAAAGTAGTATACCAGTTCCGTCACCAGCAGGCCGCTGAGCAGGGCGCCGAAGAGACGGAAGCTCATGGAAATGGGCAGGGAGAACTCTTTCAGGGTTTTTCCCACGCCCCTGGCTCCGTTTGCCGTCACGCCGCCGGAGAGGATGACCAGATAGGACAGGGTTCCCAGGGCGATGGCGGCGTTGACGTCGGAGAGGGGAGCGGGCAGGGTGACAGGCGTCCCGTAGGTGGTGACGGCCTGGAGTCCCAGAAGCTCGAAGAGGGTTCCCACGAAAATGTACGCGCCGGCGGAAAAAATATAAGCCCCCAGAAAGCCGAAGCGGTGGGGACTGTTGGTTCTGGCCATATGGTCAAATAAGCCTACCGTCTCCTCCAGCAGAAGCTGAAGCTTCCCAGGGACCATCCGGAATCTGGGAATGGCAAAAATTCGGAGGCAGGCGGCGGCCAGAAGCAGAACCGCAGTCACGGTAAAGGCCGAGATCATGCCGGGGTTCACCGTCTTCCATCCGAAAAGACTGATCTGGTTGACATTGTGGAGCACCGCGTCCCGCATGGCCTCCTGCACGCCCTCCGCCCGGCCCGGCGACCCGGTGAGAAGCGCGCCGGCCAGCAGCAGCAGAATCGCCGTCAGCCACAGCGCCAACCCCTTTTTATGCTGTTTCATTACGCACCCCTTTTCTTGACAGCTTGACAGTTCGGATACTGGCACCCATTTTTCACCATGTGTGCCTCTTCAATTATACCAGCCATTTTTTGTCTGTCAATGGCGGCGGCTCCGGAAATTTTTCTCCGGGTCCGTTCCGGTTTGATCCTTAGAGCCTGTTTAAAATCCGGCGGAGTGCCGGATTAGGGCAGATTTTTTCGTCAGGCAAGGCGGTTTGACGCAGGAATCCTGGCGAATTTCAAGTCAAACCAACGCAGCATCGGCGGAAAAAGATGCCCTGTGACGGCGTTTCGATGGATTTTAAACAGGCTCTTAATGGAGTCTTTGCGGAAGGGGGCGGAAAAAGAGTCCCCGGCCCCTGGATTCGGGGGCCGGAGGCCGTCTGCCTGAGAATAGGGGATTCTTACAGCAGCACCGGCACCGGGGCACGGAGCGTCAGGCTCTCCGGAGTGACGGCGCAGTCCCAGGCGCACACCCTCACGCCCGCGGCCGCAGCCTCCCGCAGGGCCCGGCCAAAGGCGGGATGGGTCTCGTCGTTGGGGGCGACGCTGCGCATCCCCTCCATCTGAACCACAAAAAAGAGGGTGGCCCCCAGGCCTGCCTCCGCTGCCCGCCGGAGCTCCTGGATGTGCCTGACGCCCCGCTCCGTGGGCGCGTCGGGGAAGCGCGCCGCGCCGCCCTCCTCCAGGGTGACCCCCTTGACCTCCACCAGATGGAGCCCTCCGGGGGTCTCCAGACAGAAGTCCAGCCGGGAATCCCCGTAGACATATTCCCGGCGCAGGGCGGTGCAGTCCGGCAGGAAGTTTCCCGCCCCGGCCCACTCGGCAAAAACCCGGTTGGGGGCCTGGGCGTCCATGTTAATCAGCAGGCCGCCCTTGTCCACGGCGATGAGGTCAAAGGCGGTCTTCCGGCGGGGATTGGCGCTTTGCTCCAGATAGACGGAAGCGCCGGGGACCAGCAGCTCCCGGCAGCGGCCTGTGTTTTTGACGTGGACCGTCTGAACGCCCGCCGCCGTCTCCACCTGGGCGATGAAGCGGTTGGGGCGGCAGAGGAAACGGCCCGGGACGACGGTTCGGTAGCGCATGAGAGGGCTCCCTTCGGCAGTTTTTGACGGGGACAGGAGGCGGCGCGGGAAATTTTTGTCGGATTCTTAGCGAAGCGGAAAGCCGGCAAAGAATTGCGAACTGCCCCGGTTTTTCCCAGTATATCATAAGATTTCCGGCCTGTCGAGCGCCATTTAGGCGTACCGGGGAGACCCCCGGAAAAAAGGCCAAACTTTTTTTCGGGAAATCATTGTTTTTTTGATAAAATCTTGTTACAATGCTTTCGATTACATTTTTAGGAGGGAATGAATTGGAATACTCCAGCTTGTTTGTCTGCCTGATGGGCATGGGCACCGTGTTCTTCGGCCTGATCTGCCTGATCGTCCTGACGATGATTATGGGCAAGATCGTGGGCGGCCACGCGGCTCCCGCCGCGGCTCCGGCTGCCGCCCCTGCCTCCGCCGCTGCCGCGGAGCCCAACCGTCAGGAGCTGGTGGCCGCCGTTTCCGCCGCCATCGCGGAGGAACTGGGGACCGATATCACCGGCATCCGTATTCTGTCCATGAAGAAACTGTAAGCGCGCAAGTTAAGATTGAAGAGAAGGAGAAATCAACATGAAAAAGTACAGAGTGACCGTCAATGGCACCGCCTATGAAATCCAGCTGGAAGAGATGACCGGCGCGGCCCCCGCCGCCGCCCCCGCTCCGGCCCCCGCCGCCGCCCCCGCTCCCGCAGGCGGCGAGCAGGTGACCTCTCCCATGCCCGGCACCATCCTCAGCGTCAACGTCTCCAACGGCTCCGCTGTGAAAAAGGGCGACGTGCTGATGGTTCTGGAGGCCATGAAGATGGAGAACGAAATCATGTGCCCCCGGGACGGCACCATTGCCTCTGTGAACGTGGCCAAGGGCGCGGCGGTGGAATCCGGCACGCTGCTCTGCGTCATCCAGTAAGGCGTCGGAGGGACACACATGGAAGCTATTCTGGATTTTGTAAACAGCTCGGGATTCGCGCTGTTTGCCCAGGGGGATAACTGGAAGTGCCTGCTGATGCTGTTCATCGCCTGCGGCCTTCTCTACCTGGGCATCGTAAAGAAATTCGAGCCCCTGCTGCTGGTGCCCATCGCCTTCGGCATGCTCATCACCAACCTCCCCGGCGCGGAGATGTACCATGAAATTTTCTTCGCCGGCGGACATATTCACTGGGACCTGATCGGCGGCGCGCCGGTTACCGCCGAGTTCCTGGCGGAGCTGAAGGCCGTGGGCGTGTCCGACGCGGTGCTGGCGACGGCCACCGCCGGGAAGTCCATCTCGGCAGGCCTCATCGACATCCTGTATCTGGGCGTGAAGCTGGGCATCTATCCCTGCCTGATTTTCATGGGCGTGGGCGCTATGACCGACTTCGGTCCCCTGATTGCCAACCCCAAGAGCCTGCTGCTGGGCGCTGCCGCTCAGCTGGGCATCTTCATGACCTTCGTGGGCTGCCGCATGTCCGGCATCTTCACCTCCGCCGAGGCCGGCTCCATCGGCATCATCGGCGGCGCGGACGGCCCCACGGCCATCTACGGCGCCACCAAGCTGGCTCCCCACCTGCTGGGCCCCATCGCCGTGGCGGCCTACAGCTACATGGCTCTGGTGCCTGTGATTCAGCCCCCCATCATGCGCCTGCTGACCACCGAGGCGGAGCGGAAGATCGTCATGAAGCCCCTTCGTCAGGTCACCAAGACCGAGAAGATTATCTTCCCCATCATGGTCGCCATCTTCGTGGCCCTGCTGGTGCCCTCCGCCGCTCCCCTGATTGCCTGCCTGATGCTGGGCAACCTCTTCCGTGAGTGCGGCGTGGTGGAGCGCCTGAGCAAGACCGTGCAGAACGAGCTCATCAACATCGTCACCATCTTCCTGGGCGTGTCCGTGGGCGCAACGGCCACGGGCCGGACCTTCCTCAGCCTCCAGACCATCGCCATCATGGCTATGGGCATCGTGGCCTTCGGCTTCGGCACCGCCGGCGGCGTGGTCCTGGCCAAGATCATGAACCTCTTCCTGAAGGAGAAGATCAATCCCCTCATCGGCTCCGCCGGTGTGTCCGCCGTGCCCATGGCCGCCCGGGTCTCCCAGGTGGAGGGCCAGAAGGCCAATCCCAGCAACTTCCTGCTGATGCACGCCATGGGACCCAACGTGGCCGGCGTCATCGGCTCTGCCATCGCCGCGGGCGTGATGATTTCGCTCTTTGGCTAAAGAGCGAAATCCATTAGGAATTAGAAATTAGGAATGAGGAATTTTTCATTCCGAAGTTCCATCCGCCCTAGAGCCTGTTTTAAAACCGTCAAAACGCCGTCTCGGGGCATTCTTTTCCGTCAGGACTGCGTTGATTTGACTTGAAATCCGTCAGGATTCCCGCATCAAATCGCCTTGCCTGACGAAAAAATCTGCCCCAATCCGGCATTCCGCTGGTTTTCAAACAGACTCTAAGCAGCCAATTTCTAATTCCTAATTCCCCATTCCTAATTTACCGTAAGGAGGCAATCTATGTCTATGGAATTCCTCTCCAAAAAGCCCCTGTATATCACCGATACCATCCTCCGGGACGCCCACCAGTCCCAGGCGGCCACCCGGATGCGGATTGAAGACATGCTGCCCGCCTGCGAGGTGCTGGACTCCATTGGCTACTGGTCCCTGGAGTGCTGGGGCGGCGCAACCTTCGATTCCTGCATGCGCTTCCTCAACGAGGACCCCTGGGAGCGTCTGCGCAAGCTCCGGAAGGCTCTGCCCAATACCAAGCTGCAGATGCTGTTCCGGGGCCAGAACATCCTGGGCTACAAGCACTACGCCGACGACGTGGTGGACGCCTTCTGCCGCAAGTCCATTGAAAACGGCATCGACATCATCCGGATTTTCGATGCTCTGAACGACGTGCGGAACCTGGAGCAGGCCATCAAGTCCACCAAAAAGTACGGCGGCATGGTGGAGGCCACCCTGTCTTATACCATCTCCCCCATTCACAGCGAGGAGTACTTCGTGAAGCTGGCCAAGGAGCTGGAGCAGATGGGCGCGGATGTGATCTGCGTCAAGGACATGGCCAACCTGCTGCTGCCCATGGACGCTTACGCCCTGATTAAGCGTCTGAAGGAAACCGTCAAAATCCCCATTCACCTGCATACCCACAACACCACCGGCACCGGCGACATGGTGTATCTCATGGCCGCCTATGCCGGCGTGGACATCGTGGACACCGCCCTGAGCCCCCTGGCAAACGGTACGGCCCAGCCCGCTACGGAGTCCCTGGTGGCAACCCTCCAGGGCACCGTCCGGGACACCAAGCTGGACCTGAACAAGATGAGCGAGGCCGCCGCCCACTTCCGGAAGGTGGCCCAGAGGCTCAAGGAGGCTGGCAGCCTGGATCCCAAGGTCCTGAACGTGGACACCAACACCCTGCTCTATCAGGTGCCCGGCGGCATGCTGTCCAACCTGATTTCCCAGTTGAAGCAGGCCAACAAGGAAGAGAAATATTATGACGTGCTGGCGGAGATTCCCCGTGTCCGGAAAGACTTCGGCTATCCCCCGCTGGTGACCCCCACCAGCCAGATTGTCGGCACCCAGGCCGTCATGAACGTGGTGGTGGGCAAGTACAAGACATTCCCCAAGGAGTCCAAGGGCCTGCTCCGCGGCGAGTACGGCCAGGTTCCCGGCGAGGTCAACGAGGAGGTCCGTGCCCTGGCCGGCATCAAGCCGGAGGAGGTTATCACCTGCCGCCCGGCGGACCTGCTGGAGCCGGAGGTCGAGAAGTACCGGGAGGAGTTCAAGGACATCGCCAAGAGCGATGAGGACGTCCTCTCCCTGGCCCTGTTCCCCCAGGTGGCCCCCAAGTTCCTGGCCTGGCGGGACGGTCCCCACGACGAGCCCGCCGCGCCTGCGGCGGCCCCGGCGGCGAAAGCCGCTCCCGCGGACCCCAACGCGGTTCGGGAGCTGTTTGTGGAGTATAAGGGTTAAATCCCAGCGCCGCCGTACGGTTTCGCGTACGGCGGCGTTTTTCTGAAAATTTTTGCCGTCTGCCATCCCTTGACCGGCAGTTTCTTGGAATGAGGGATTACAAATTGTATTATCAGTTTATAAAATTGACGTTTGTATTTTGACGGGAGGAAGATATCATGGGCATGGATTTGAGTTTTTGGAGATACAGGGAACATGCTGCGCATGACGATGCGGCTGTATATCAGACGGCGTGCTGTGATGGGGACGTCATGGAGGAGTTGGAAACCCTTCCGGTTGATGATATTTTGAAGAAGGTGGCGGCCGTTTTTTCCGATTGGACCATTCAGGACGGAGGCAGGGATTTTGAAAAAGAGGGGCATGGTGCGTTTCAGATTTTTACAACCCCGCAAATGGTAAGATTTGATTGTTACAGAATGCAGGGGGCTGATTTGAACGCCCTTATGGATATTTTAATTGACTTTGGCTGCCCGCTGTATGACCCGCAGATTTCAACGAGATTTGATGATTGGACGGACCGGTAGGCGTTCCGGCTGACCGGACGGCGGGCCGGGAGAATGTGGGGTCTGTCCCGCCGTTTCGGCGGGGAAATCCGGCCCTTCTCGGCGCGACGGAGAAAAGGACGCAAAATGGGAGCGTCCGGGCAACAGATGCTTCGCGGAGACCGCCGCCCTCGGCGGCCCGCTGGCAGCAATTATGAAGCTATAGGTTGGAATTCAGGAGGAATTAAAATGGGCGCATGGAATTATGGCGTGTTTGATGACGATACAGCGTATGATGCTTTGGATGACTTGAAAGCTTCGCAAGAGATTACGACTGATATGGAGAAATATTTTGACGCTGTGATTGGAGCGGAGTATGTCGGTTATGACGAGGGGCATTACGCGCTTGTATCAGCCGCAGTTCTTGACAGCGCGTTTAACGAAACACCATACAGATGTGACGATGAGGATTATTTCAAATGGGTCCATACATTAAAGAGCTTAGACTTGGCTCCACTCAAACACAAGGCGATAGTGGCGATTGACGCAGTTTTGTCCGATTGCTCTGAGCTGAAAGAGTTGTGGTTGGAAAACAGGGAACTGTATGGTGCGTGGCAGGAAGATAAAATTTCCATGCGGGAAAGGCTTAGATAATAGGCAAGAGCAAACTCCCAAAAAATTTTTGCCGCTTGACACGGCGGACAAATCCTGCTAATATACTGAACTATCAAGTGAATAGCGTGTTGATCGGAAAGAGTAACAGTCCACCCAAAGAACAGAGAGGGCCCGTCACCGGCTGCAAGCGGGCCTGCGGAGGGAACTGCGAAGTGCGTCCGGGAGCGCGGGGGACTTTGTGCGCCCTCCGCCCGGCCCCCGTTAAGGGCCATACGCTTGAGTGATAAATGAGAGTGGAACCGCGATTCGTCGCCTCTCGTACCGTTTTGGTACGGGAGGCTTTTTTGGCGCTGTTTTCCGGTCCCGGAGGGGGCGGCGCACTGTTCCCGGATTCAAGGAGGCATCTATGGCAAAGCATGTGACCCGTCTGGGCGGTCTTCTGGCCGCCTATCAGCGCCGCGACCCGGCGGCGCGAAGCAAGCTGGAGGTATTCCTGCTCTATCCCGGCGTCCACGCCATTCTCTGGCATCGGGTGGCCCACTGGCTCTATCTCCGCCGCCGGTATTTCCTGGCCCGGTGGATTTCCCAGCACGTCCGGAAGAAAACCGGCATTGAGATTCACCCCGGCGCCACCATCGGCCGCCGCCTGGTCATTGACCACGGCATGGGGGTGGTGATTGGCGAGACCACGGAGATTGGGGACGACTGCCTGCTCTACCAGGGCGTAACCCTGGGAGGCACCGGCAAGGACCAGGGGAAGCGGCATCCCACCATCGGGAACAACGTGCTGATTGGCTCCGGGGCCCGGGTGCTGGGGCCCTTCACCGTGGGGGACAACGCCCGCATCGCGGCGGGGGCGGTGGTCCTCAGCGCCGTGCCGCCCAACTGCACCGCCGTGGGCGTTCCCGCCCGGATTGCCCGGATGAACGGGAAACCGGTGTATTATGCCGACGACGTGGACCAGATTCACGTGCACGACCCTATTATGGAGGAGCTGGAGGCCCTGCGCCGGCAGGTGGAGGAGCTGGAACACAGTCTGACGGATACCCGCAGGCGGCCTGCATAAACTACAGGAAAAAGCGGAAACAGGAGGGACCGGAATGCTGTTTGACACACTGCACCACGCGGCTATCATCGTCTCGGACTACCAGAGGTCCAGGGCGTTCTACACGGAAACGCTGGGCTTCCCCATTCTCCGGGAGAATTTCCGGGAGGACCGGGGAGACTGGAAGCTGGACCTGCAATTCGGAGACGGGGAGCTGGAGATTTTCGCCATCCCCGGCGCGCCGCCCCGGCCCAGCTATCCCGAGGCCCAGGGCCTGCGGCATCTGGCGTTCCGGGTGGACGACGTGGAGGCGGCGGTCCGGGAGCTGGAGGCCCGGGGTGTGCCCTGTGAGCCCATCCGCCGGGACCCCTATACGGGTGGCCGCATGACCTTTTTCCACGACCCCGACGGCCTGCCCCTGGAGCTCCACGAATGAGCGGGGACGGAAGAGGTGGTTTGCATGGAACTGCGGACGCTGGTCCGGACGCTGTATGGAGTGGAACAGCCTCAGGGCTGCTCTGAGGAAGAGATCGCCGCCGCAAAGGCGCTGTTTGGAGCGGTTCCGGCGGCGGTGGAGGATTTTTGGCGCGGCTTTGGCCATACGCAGCGGCTGAATGATATTCAGGATCACTGGTGCTTTCCGCAGACGCTCTGGGAGGCGCCTGCGGACTGTCTGCCGCTGCTGGACGAAAATCAGTATGTGTGTGAGGCGGCTGTACTTCAAAAGGACTTGTCCCTGCCTGACCCTCCGGTCTACATCCGGAGAGCGGCGGACGGGGAGCCCTGGGAGCCGGCGGCTCCCACGGTCAGCGAATTTCTGGAGGCCGCATTGCTGTATGAAGCCGTTTGGCAGTTGGAGTACAGCCCGGACGCGTTCTATGAGCTGTCTGCCGGGGACATGGAGGTAGTCCGGGCCAGGCTGGAGAAAAGGCCCGCCGTTCTGAAAAACTGGTTTGTCACCGAAACCACTTTTTACAGCAGCCGCCCGGACAATCTGGCGGTCGTTATGGATATGGGCGATGGTGACTGTCAGGTTCTCTATGGCGGGGCAACAGAGGAGAGTTTCCGGGCGCTTCTGGAGGTCATGGAGGGCCTGGGAGAGGAAATCTGACCCGGATGATTCCGACGGGGCCATGCGCCGGATGTGCGGCCCGCCTGTTTCCAAACCGGCTGCTGTACGGATATCCTGAAAACGCTGTTTTTCAGACAAATAGCTGTGAAGAAACCGGCTATGTAAGCTATTAAACGATAAGGAGAAGGAAAACCATGTATCTTTACAATTCCGCAACCCACAAAAAGGAAGAATTCAAAACCCACACCCCTGGCCGGGTGGAGATGTATACCTGCGGGCCCACGGTCTATCACTTCGCCCACATCGGCAATCTCCGCTCCTACATCATGGAGGACGTACTGGAAAAATACCTGCGCCTTGCCGGCTATGATGTGAACCGGGTTATGAACATCACAGACGTGGGCCACCTCTCCAGCGACGCGGACACCGGCGAGGACAAAATGCTCAAGGGGGCCAAGCGGGAGAACAAAACCGTGCTGGACATTGCCAGATTCTACACAGACGCCTTTTTTGACGACTGCCGGAAGCTGAACATCAAAACACCCGATGTGGTTCAGCCCGCCACCGGCTGCATTGAGGAGTATATCAAAATCATCTCCAGGCTGATGGACACCGGCTATGCCTATTTTGCCGGGGGCAACGTGTATTTCGACACCTCCCGCCTCAGCCGCTACTATATTTTCAACGACCACGACGAGGAGGATCTGGCCGTGGGCGTCCGGGAGGGCGTGGAAGAGGACGCCAACAAGCGGAACAAGAACGACTTCGTCCTCTGGTTCACCAAGTCCAAATTCGAGGACCAGGCCCTGAAATGGGACTCTCCCTGGGGCGTGGGCTATCCCGGCTGGCACATCGAGTGCTCCGGCATCTCCATGAAGTATAACGGGGAATTTCTGGACCTTCACTGCGGCGGCGTGGACAACGCCTTCCCCCATCACACCAATGAGATCGCCCAGTCCGAGAGCTACCTGGGCCACCCCTGGTGCCCTCACTGGTTCCATGTCCACCACCTCAACGACCCGGCGGGGAAGATGTCCAAGTCCAAGGGGGAATTTTTGACCGTCTCCCTGCTGGAGAAAAAGGGCTATGACCCCCTGGCATACCGCTGGTTCTGTCTCCAGAGCCACTACCGCAAGACCCTGCTGTTCACCTGGGAGAATCTGGACAACGCCGCCGCCGCTTACACGAAGCTGCTGAACCGCATCGCCGCCCTGAAGCCCGAGGGCGAGGTGGACCAGGCGGTATTTGACGAGTACCGGGCAAAATTCCTCCAGCAGGTGGGCAACGACCTGAACACCTCCATGGCGGTGACGGCGGTCTTTGACGCGCTGAAGGCAAAGACCGGCGACGCCACCAGGCTGGCCATCATCGGGGAGTTCGACAAGGTGCTGTCCCTGAGCCTGCTGGAAAAGGCGGCTGCCATCCGGGAGAAGGCCGCCCAGGCCACCACCGCCGGCGGCGGGGACTATGTGGTCACCGGCGAGGGCGACCCGGCCATTGACGCGCTGGTGCTCCAGCGCTACGAGGCCAAAAAGGCGAAGAATTTTGCCGAGGCGGACCGCATCCGAGACGAGCTGAAGGCCCAGGGCGTCGAGATTACCGACGTCAAGGGCGGCGCCTCCTGGAAGAGAGTGTGAGAAGCAAAAAGAGCGCGCCTCTGTCGAAAGACAGGGGCGCGCTTCTTGCCGTGGGCGCGGGGAAAGGCTGCCGCCGCTTCCGTCAGAACGGCGTCAAACCACCTGCGGCGGGTCTCGTGTGAAGGGAGCTTCATATTTTCTCTTGACAAGGGACTGGAATGGTGATAAACTGAAGCTGACTTCACGTGAAACAAGCTTCATATCAGAAAGAAGGCGCATATGAAAACCAGGGTGAAAGAGCTGCGCTCCGCCGCTGGCATGACCCAGCAGCAGCTGGCGGAGCGGGTCCATGTTTCCTCCCGGACCATCATCTCCATTGAAAAGGGGCAGTACAGCCCTTCTCTGATGCTGGCCTACCGCATGGCGGAGGTCTTTGGGGTAACGGTGGAGGAGCTTTGCTGTCTCAGAGAAAACCGGGAACAGGAGGACCGGATCTATGAACGTTTACCATAAGAGCCTGTTCAAAAACCGTCGAAACGCCGTCTCAGGGCATCTTTTTCCGCCGATGCTGCGTTGGTTTGACTTGAAATCCGCCAGGATTCCTGCGTCAAACCGCCTTGCCCGACAAAAAAATCTGCCCCAATCCGGCACTCCGCCGGATTTTAAACAGGCTCTAAGAAAAACTTTGTCATCGGCCTTGTGTTGCTGGGCATGGGCGTCTGCTGTCTGGTTTATGTTTTCCGGGCGGAGATCATAGACCTGGGCTGGGTCTATGTGATGGCGGTGAGCCTGATTGGAGGCACGGCGTGTATTGTCCGCAGTCTGTCCAGGGAAAAGGCCCGGTCCGACCGTCTGAAGGAGCTGGACGAGCGGAACCGGGCCAATCTGCAAAGGGCCAAAAGCATGGCCCTTGACCTGATCTCCTGGGGCGGACTGGCGGCGGCGCTGATACTGGCGTTTCTGGGCCGGGAGGAGAGTGGCCCTGGACCGATGTCCTATGTCGGGGCGGGCCTGTTTTTCGCCAGTGCCTTCGGCTTCATCGCGCAGTCGCTGGCGTGGCTGTATCTGGACCGGCATTCGTAATCATGAAAGGAACTGCAATGAAGATTTATCATAAGAAAAATTTTAAATTCGGCCTGTGGGCCCTGTTTCTGGCGGCTTTGAATTTGGCGCTGAGTCTGGCGCGGGGTAACTTCGACTGGAAGGACGGGGCGCTGTTTGCCCTGCTGGCGGCGCTGGGGGGCGGAAGCCTGCTCCGCAGCCTATCCGCGGCATGCTCTCGGGCGGACAGGCTGGAGGAGCAGGATGAGCGGAATCAGCTGGTGAAGCTGAAATCCAGAAGCCAGGCGTACCATATCAGCCAGTTTGCCTTTCTGGCGGCGGAGCTGGTCCTGATTGCCTGGGGGAAGACGACGGGACAGGAGACGCTGATTTACGCGGGCATGGGGCTGATGGCGGCGTTCTTCATCTCCCTGATTGCGGATTTCTTCACCTGGGTGTATTACGACGAGCATACCTGAGAAAAAAGGACTCCGCCGGAGACGGCGGAGTCCTCTTTTCCGGTTTTCAGTCGCCCTCCCGGCGGAAGCCCAGGCCGTCCCGGATGTGGCGGCAGTCGGCGTGGTCGAAGCCATACACAAAATCCCGGATGGGCAGGGTGCGCTGAAAAGTGCCCTTGCGATACAGCCAGAGGACGGCGGAGTTCTGGAGAGCCTCCTTGAGGTCCGCGCCCCGCTCCGGGCTGCCCTCGTCAAAGTAGACGTCTTTCAAATCGTTGTAGGGGACCCGCTTCCCGTTCAGCACACAGCCCCGTTCATAAAAGCGGGCGCTGCCGCCGCCCTTCTTGGGAAATTCCTCCAGCAGGTCGCCAAATTCAGCGTCAGGCGCGCCTGCGGCCCGGGGCCAGGGCCATTCCAGCACCGTCTGCCCGCCGTGGCGCTGGCGCTGGGCCTCCGCGCTGGCCCGGCGCTCCCCGCTCTGCTTCTTCCAGCCCCGGAACAGAGCGATTATGAACACGATGGCCACGATGGGCAGGAGGATCACCAAAGCAATTCCCAGGATTCCAAATACAACTCCGATACTCAATGCGCTGTTCATTTTGTATGTACTCCTCTTCTCAAATGTTTTTCCAGCCGCTTGTACACAGTCCCGCAATTCCAGTAAATTCTACACCAGTTCAGGCGTAATGTCAATACATCAATTCTGATGTATGAAAAAATAAACTCCTGCAATACTGAGCGAAGGAGTGCAGGGGATGAAAGAGTATTACGAGATTCTGCGGGAACTGCGGGAGGACCACGATTACAGCCAGCAGCAGATTGCTGAGGTTCTGAATACCACGCAGCAGGTCTATTCCCGCTATGAACGCGGCATCAATGAACTGCCGGTGCGGCATCTAAAGGCCCTGTGCCAGTTCTACCGTGTCAGCGCCGACTATGTGCTGGGCCTGTCCCACCGCTGAAAGAAGGGCCGCCGGACTCCCTGCCCGGCGGCCGCCTCACGTTCTTGAATCAGTTCCGTCCAACCGCGCCGGCGGAGTCCTTCAGCAGCACGTCGTGAGCGCCGCCCTCCACAATGGAGACGGAGGAGACCAGGGTCAGCTTGGCCTTCTCCCGCAGCTCCGGAATGGTCAGAGCGCCGCAGTTGCACATGGTGGAGCGGATTTTTGCCAGGGTGGTGGCCATACCGTCGGACAGGGCGCCGGCATAGGGCACATAGGAGTCCACGCCCTCCTCAAAGGAGAGCTTCGCCGCGCCGCCCAGGTCGTAGCGCTGCCAGTTCCGGGCCCGGGCGCTGCCCTCGCCCCAGTATTCTTTCATATAGCTGCCGCCAATGAGAATCTTGCTGGTGGGGGACTCGTCAAACCGGGAGAAGTACCGGCCCAGCATGCAGAAGTCCGCCCCCATGGCCAGGGCCAGGGTGATGTGGTAATCCTGGACAATGCCGCCGTCGGCGCAGATGGGGACATAGACGCCGGTCTCCTCGAAATACCGGTCCCGCTCCGCCGCCACGTCGATGACCGCGGTGGCCTGGCCCCGGCCGATGCCCTTGGTTTCCCGGGTGATGCAGATGGAGCCGCCGCCGATGCCGATTTTCACGAAATCCGCTCCGGCGTCCGCCAGGAAGCGGAAGCCCTCGCCGTCCACTACGTTGCCTGCGCCCACCTTTACCGTGTCGCCGTAGCGCTCCCGAATCCACTTCAGCGTCCGGGCCTGCCACTCGGAATAGCCCTCGGAGGAGTCGATGACCAGCACGTCCACGCCGGCCTCCACCAGGGCGGGGACCCGGGTTTCGTAGTCCCGGGTGTTGATGCCCGCGCCCACGACATAGCGCTTCTGGCTGTCCAGCAGCTCCAGAGGGTTGCCCTTGTGAGAGTCGTAGTCCTTCCGGAAGACGAAGCTGACAAGCCTCTGGTCCGCCGAGACGATGGGCAGGGCGTTGAGCTTCCGGTCCCAGATGATGTCGTTGGCCTCCTTCAGGCTGGTGCCCTCGGGGGCGTAGATGAGCTTTTCAAAGGGGGTCATGAAGTCCGTCACCGGCGTGGCGGGGTCCATGCGGCTGACCCGGTAGTCCCGGCTGGTCACCAGACCCACCAGCTTCCCGTCCGCCGTGCCGTCCTCGGTGACGGCCATGGTGGAGTGTCCGGTCCGCTCCTTCAGGGACAGCACATCTGCCAGGGTGTCGCTGGCGCGGAGATTGGAGTCGCTGGAGACAAAGCCGGCCTTGTAGTTTTTCACCCGGCGGACCATGTCTGCCTGCTGCTCCACGGGCTGGGAGACAAAGATGAAGGCAATGCCGCCCTCTTTCGCCAGGCCGATGCCCATCTGCTCGCCGGAGACTGCCTGCATGACGGCGGAGACCATGGGCACGTTCATGGTCAAGGGGCACGCCTCGCCCTTCCTGAACTTCACCACCGGGGTTTTCAGGGACACGTTGGCGGGAATGCACTCGGCGGAGGAGTAGCCGGGGACCAGCAGATATTCGCTGAACGTGTGAGAGGGCTCGGGGAAGAAATAAGCCATGAGGGGCACCTCGTTTCTTTATATTTTTTCCCAATAGTATACATTGTTCAGGCGGGCTTGTCATCTGTTTTTTTCATCAATGCCCGGAAAATTCAGAAATTCTTTTTGGACGCTTTGCCGGGACGGGGCCCGGGTCACTCGCCGTCAAGCAGGAAATCGTATTCGTTTTCCATCAGCAGTTCCAGATAGCCGTCAAAGCTGTCCGCAATCACTGCCAGCTGGTCCGGGTCATGGAGCCAGCGGACCACCTGCCCCGGGGTTCCCTGCTCCGACGGGGAGAAGTCCAGAAAGAGCCGGGAGGAACCGCCGTTGTTCCGGCAGTCGGCAAAGTGGAGCCAGCGGAGGCCGCCGGGCTCACAGGCGATTTTTTCGTCCACCGGGACGTCATCGTATTCCCGGCGGATGAGGGACCCGCACCGGCGCAGGAACGCGCCGTCGGTGTCGATGATCTGCCGGGCGGACAGGAGGTAATAGGGAAATTCCTCCAGGTCGGAGCCCAGGAAGGTGAGAAGGGTCTTCTCACCGGGCCGGTACTCCCGATAGTATGTGCCGTCCGCGAAGCGCAGAAGGGTCTCCAGACCGGCGGGGAGCTCCGGATACAGGGCTTTCAGCTCTGCCAGGTCCGTTTCGCCGGCGCCATGGACCGCGGCGGCAAAGGCCTCCCACTGTCCGGCCTCGTCCGTGTCCTCATAGGCCTCCCGGAGGCCGGTCAGATAGCGCCGGGCCAGCTCCCGGCTTCTCTTTGAAAAAAAGCCAAAGAAGATTTCTGACAGAAACGCCTGGAAGCTGTCCGCCACCGGCTTCATGTGGGCCAGCAGGGTTTCCCGGCCGGCGTCCTCCTCCAGGCCGAAGAGAATTTCGTGGTCAATCTCCATGAGAGGACAGCGGTCCTCGTCGGGCATATTCTCCAGGTCGACGCAGCGGAGGTATGCGCCGCCATAGTCCCAGTCGAAGGGCAGGAAGCCAGCCCGGACCAAAGCGGGGTTCCAGGCATTCAGAATGGAGTCAAAGGGCTTGTCCGGCAGCTGCTGCCCCAGCTCCGCGTCCCGGAAGTCATGACAGCAGGTGGAGAGGAAGGTCCGCATCAGGCCGGGCAGGGGGAGCCCGATTTGCTCCTCCAGAGCGTCCAGGTCCGCCGCCGTCACCCGGGAGGGGATCAGCTTCCATTTGTACCAGCCGCTTTCATCTGCCGGGCCTGCCCGCATCTCCTCCGGCACGCCGGGGGAGCGGAGGCAGATGGGGGCGTGTTTCTCCAGCTCCCTGTACAGGGCTTCAAAGCCCTGCCTGATGAATGCGGTCTGTTCCGCGGAGGTCATCACGGGCTCACTCCGGAAGGTCGAAGGGCTCCGGCTGGAAAACCCCGTTTTCGTCCCGTGCAAAGGCGCTGCGGCAGGGAGCCGTCAGCAGGGATACCACATCAGGGTCGAAGTTGCACACGCTGTTCAGGTCCGCCACCTCCGTGTGGCTGATGTCGGCAATATAGTCCTCGCTCTCGTCGCCGGAGAAGAAGCGCCACCCGCTGTCCGGGAAGCCCGGTTCCGGGTCCTCCCGATAGCACCAGCCCACTCTGCATCCATCCACAGAGATGCGGTCCGTGACAAAGCAGCCGTTGGGTCCCTCCCAGTCCGGCAGATACATCTTCATCTCCGCGGGCCACAGGCGGTAGTTCTTCCGCCGGGGCGGCATGTACCACAGTCCGCCGCCCCAGGCGTTTTTGTCCGCCAGCAGGGTGCACACCAGCCGCATCCAGAGACTTTCGCTCTCTTGAAGGGCCGGCAGTTTCGCACCCTGGCGGAAATCCCAGTACAGGGCCCCGCAGACCAGGCTGGCGGAGAATTCCTCCCAGCTTTGGAAGGCCTGGGCCTCCGTGACCCAGTGCTCCGCCAGCTCGTCGAATTCCTCCCGGCCCAGCAGGCCGCAGGCCAGCCCCGCCCGCAGATGGCCCATGCTCTCGCTGATATCCCAGGCCAGATAGCCCAGGTGGCCCGTCAAATCGTAAAACTGGGCGGAGAAGTCCCGGGCCACGGTGAAGAAGCTGGAACCGTCCTTGGTCAGCAGCGTGGGGTCAAAGGGGGGACGGCCCTCCCAGAAGCCCTCGAAGTCCAGATAATTGTTGTGGCAGCAGAGCTGCTTTTTGCAGAATTCCAGAAGGCTCTCCTTGTCGGAGATGCCGAAGACCTGATTCAAATGGGCCTTGCAGAGGTCGGCGTCCAGGGGAGAGGCGCAGCGGGGCAGAGTGGTGAAAAAGTCGGGGCCGGATCCGTCCGGGCCGGGAAGGCCGGGGGTTTTCCGCAGGGCAGGAACACCGGCCAGCAGAGCCAGAAACTGGTCCCGCTGGCAGGGGGTCCGGGCGGGGCGGGCCCCGTCGTCGGACAGGAGCTCACGGATGGGGGCGTCAAGGCCGGTATCATAGGGATTGAAGTCCTTTAAAGCGGAGCGTTCCATCAGTCACATTCCTTTCTGTTCAGTCCGTTGTCAGAGTTTTTTCCGCAGAACCGTGTGGCGGAAAATGCCGTCGGCAAAGTATTCCGTGGAGCAGAACACCGGTCTGCCGTCAATATCATAGTCCACTTCCTCCATTTGCAGCAGCGGCGTGCCGGGAGGGACCTGGAAGATTTCCGCCAGGCTGGCGTCCGCCGCCGCCGCCCGGAGATCCGTCAGGTCCAGATAGGGATAGACGCCGCAGAAGCGCTGGAGGAAGTGGAAAATGGGCAGCTTCAGGTCCTCAGGGGTATAGCCGTCCTTTGCCAGGGCCTTTTCCAGTACGTCCTCGCAGTAAATGGCGGGCCGTCCGTCGGCGGTGCAGAGCCGGGCCACCCGGATGACCGGCGTGCCCGGGGGAATGCGGAGCTGACCGGCGATTTTCTGGTCGGCCAGGTCCTCGGACATTCGGATATAGGCCACCGCCGGGGTGAAGCCGCTTTGACGAATCATGTCCAGAAACTCGATTTCGATGTCCATGCGGGTCTGGACATTCAGAACATGTCGGTTGATGATGGTGCCCACGCCGTGGCGGCGGGTGATGAAGCCCTCCCGCTCCAGGGAGGCCAGCACATCCCGCAGCTGGGTGCGGCTGATGCCCAGCTTGACGGCCAGGACGCTTTCCCGGGGGAGCCGTGAGGCCTCGGCGTACGCGCCGCTCTTCATGTCGGACAGCAGCTGGGCGCGGATGGCCTTGTCTCGGATTGGATGGCTGTTCATTCCGTTTGCCTCCCAGTCAAAAATGAAAAATGATAGGTCATACCAATAAAATCTACCCTATATTGTATCTGCTTCCGGCTCGGAGCGCAAGAGTTTTTTTCCGCTTCAGGCGGGTCCGGCGTCAAAAAAAGGAAACGGCCTCCCGGCTTTCGCCGGGAGGCGGATGTGCGTCAGACCAGGATATAGACCGTGCAGCCTCTGCGGCCGAACTGGATACATTCGTTGTAGGTGTCATAGTACAGGTCGACCTTGTTGCCCCGGACGCCGGTATCCTCGGCTACGGCCAGACCGTAGACAATGCCGCCGTCGGCCACAATATACATCCGGGTGCCCAGGGGGATGACGCTTTTGTCCACAGCCACGGTGCCCACATGGACGGCGGTGCCGGAGGCGGTGCGGGTGCCCACGCCGCCGTGACCGGCGGTGTAGGCCGTGGCGGTCATGGAGCGGACGCCGGAGTAGTTCAGCACCGTGCCGTCCTTCAGATAGAGAGTGCCGCTGCCGTCGGCGTTTTCCTCTTTCCGGGCGATGGCGCTGACGGAGTTCACCACAGCGCCGGAGGAGCCGGACTCGCCGGAGGAAGAAGAGCCGGGAGCGGGGGCGGGCTTGGCGGTGCCGTATTCCACTACCCGGTCCCGGGCGGTGGTGTCCAGCTGCTCCACGAACTGGCGGGAAAGCTCCTGGCCGTTGGACCAGGTGACCTCGTAGACCGAGGAGCGGATACCGTCGGCCCCCTCGTCCGTCACCTGCTCCGTGCCCTCAGGGAGCTTGGGATTGGGGACCCGGATGGTTTCCCGGGTGACCTTCTCCGTCACGTGCTCATAATAGGCGATGTCGGAGGAGACCGTCAGCTCCACGCCGGAGGCGGAGAGATTGACGCCCACCATTTCCAAAGGCCCCGGGGTCAGACGGAGACGGCCCAGCAGGGTGGTGACGCTCTCCCGGCGGGACAGCAGGGTCCGGGTCTCCCCCTCGTGGCGGATGGTGACGGGGGTGTCCTCTGCCAGGGTGATGTCATAGCCCCGGCTGCCGTTGGACAGGGAAATCAGCTGAGAGGAAATGTCGGGCTTTTCCCCGCGGTCCTGGTCCAGAATGATGGCGCCGTCCTCCGTCCCTGTGATGATATACAGGGAGTCGGCCCAGCCGGTGGCGGCCAGACTGGTGACAATCACCACGGCAAAGGAAAACAGCATCGTCCGGCAGCGCCGCCAGAGCTCATTCGGGCGCCTCTCATATGTCTGCGTATATGTGTTCAAAACCATAACCTCCTGGCGGGGGCGCTGTGTGAACAGACCCCCGGGTGTTCAGATTCCCCATGCCCGCTCTTTTAAGGGGGCAGGGGAGGATGGCGCGCCGGTTCCGCCGGGTGCTCCACAGAGCGGACCGAAGGCGGAACGAACGACTTGTAACTTTTGTTACCATCCTGAAAACTGTCCACAGTATACACCCGGCTCCCACTTTTGTCAAGTAATTTGGGCTCTGGACGGGGGATGTTCCCCACTTTTGACGGTTTTGGACAGGATATGACTGGAAAGACCTGGGGCGGAGAAAACAAAAGGGTAACAAAACGGTAACGCAAATCGCAGAAAATGATGGAAATTTACAAGCGCCGGACCCCGGGAGCCCGGCGGAAGGGACCGGGCTCGGTCAAGGGGAACCGCGGACATGGACTGCGGGCCGGGGAAAAGGGAAACCCGGCGGCGTCCACGCTGTGGAAACGCCGCCGGGCCGGAAGCTGACCTGTATTCACAATCGCTGAACGCCGTCTGAGCGGTTTTTTTCCTGTCATACTGCGCCGCTTTCCCTTGCCATACGTCGGTATGGCTGCGGGCGCTCTCCTTGTCTGACGGGGAAAATCCTAGTCCATCCGGCATCCCCGGTTATGGATACAGCTTCTAAAGAACCTTCTCCAGGAAGGATTTCAGCCGTTCACTTTTGGGATGGGCGAAGAATTCAACGGGTTCATTCTGCTCGATGATGTGGCCGCCGTCCATAAACAGCACCCGGCTGCCCACCTCCCGGGCGAAGCCCATTTCGTGAGTGACCACCGCCATGGTCATGCCCTCCCGGGCCAGCTCCTTCATGACGTCCAGCACCTCGCCCACCATCTCGGGGTCCAGGGCGGAGGTGGGCTCGTCGAAGAGCATGACCTTGGGCTTCATGGCCAGGGCCCGGACAATGGCAATGCGCTGCTTCTGCCCGCCGGAGAGCTGATTGGGATAGGCCTCGGCCTTGTCCTCCAGTCCCACCCGGTGGAGCAGGGCCTTGGCGGTCTGGTCCGCCTCCTCCTGCTTCATCAGCCCGGTGCGGACCGGGGCAAGGGTGATGTTCTTCTGAATGGTCATGTTGGGAAACAGGTTGAAGTGCTGGAACACCATGCCCATCTGCTGGCGAATCTGGTCGATTTTCACCTTGGGGTCGGTGATCTCCGTGCCCTGGAAGGTGATGGAGCCGCCGGTAGGGGTCTCCAGCAGGTTCAGGCAGCGGAGGAAGGTGGACTTGCCGGAGCCGGAGGGCCCGATGATGACCACTTTTTCCCCGGGGAAGATGTGTTCGCTGATGTTGTCCAGCACCAGGTGATCCCCAAAGGATTTGTACAGGTTCTTAACGTCGATCACTTTCCCGCAGCCTCCTTTCCAGTTTCCCTTGGAGCCAGGTGAAGACGATGACAACGGCTAAGTACATGGCGGCGATGCCCAGAAGCGGGGGCATGTAGTCGAAGGTCCGGCCGCCGATGGTGCTGGCGTAGTAGAGCATTTCCGCGCCGCCGATGGCCTGGGCCAGGGAGGTGTCCTTGAACAGGGTGATGAACTCGTTGCCCAGAGAGGGGAGAATGGCCTTGAAGGCCTGGGGAATGATGATGAAGCGCATGGTGTCGAAATAATTGAGGCCCAGGGACCGGCCCGCCTCGGACTGACCGGCGTCCACGCTCATGAGGCCGCCCCGTATAATTTCGGCCACATATGCCCCGGAGTTGACGCCCAGGCCGATAAAGGCCACCAGAACCTTGTTGCGCTGGGAGGGGAAGATGACGAAGGTCCAGATGAACAGCTGCACCAGCATGGGGGTGCCCCGGATGACGGTGGTGTAAATCTGGCAGAGGACGTTCAGAATGCTCAGCACGGGGTTTCTCCGTCCGATGCGCTGCTGGTCATGGGCAGAGCGGACGATAGCCACAATCAGGCCCAGCAGCACGCCGAAAATCAGTGCGATCACCGTCAGCTCCAGGGTTGTCCCCAGACCCTGAAGATAGAGCTTCCAGCGGTCGCCTTCGATAAAGGCCCTGTACAGCCGGGGACCGATCAGGTCCCTCCAGTTCTCAAAGGATTGGAACATGGGGGCCTCCTTTCTCTTTCTGAATCATTTGAGCACGGAACCGGGAAAAAAGGGCGGCCTGGAAGGCCGCCCTTCTCAGGGAGTAGCTTATTCAGCGACGATATACTTGTCCACGATGTCCTGGAAGGTGCCGTCGGCTTTCAGCTCGGCCATGGCGGCGTTGACGGCCTCCAGCAGGGCGGTGTTGCCCTTGGCAAAGCCAATGGCGTAGTCCTCTACGGCGAACTCGGTGTCCAGAATCTCCAGGCTGGGATTCTCCGCCACAAAAGCCTTGGCGGGCTCGTTGTCGATGACCACCGCGTCCACCTGGCCGTTGACCAGGGCCATGACAGCCAGAGCGCCGGTATCAAAAGCGGTGACATGATCCTCTCCGTAGCCGCCGTTCTCCGGGGTGTCGGAGCAGTAGATATAACCGGTGGTGGCCTTCTGGCAGCCGATCATCTCGGCGTTCGCCAGGTCATCCACCGTCTGAATGGGAGAGTCCTCCTTGACGATGACCACCTGGATACCGGTGGCGTAGCTGTCGGAGAAATCCATGACCTCCAGCCGGTCGTCTGTGACGGTGATGCCCGCCATGGCGATGTCGCTCTGTCCGGTCTGGACGGCGGTGAGGGCCGCGTCAAAGCCCATGTCGTCCACCACCAATTCCAATCCCAGCTTCCTGGCGATGGCGTCCGCCACCTCCACGTCGATGCCCTCGAAGCCGCCGGCGTCGGTGGTCATCTCATAGGGAGGGAAGGCGGCGTTGGTGGACATATGGAGTTTGCCCTCTTCCACGGTGGTGAAGGAGGCGCTGCCGGAATCCCCGGCGGCATCGCCGGAACCGGCGTCGGAGGAGGCGGGAGGCGTGGTCCCGGCATCATTGCCGGAGCCGCTGTCCTTGCCGCCGCAGGCGGCCAGGGAGAGGACCATTGCCAGCGCCAGCAGGCAGGTCAGAAACTTTTTCATCTTCAAAACTTCCTTTTCCAAACAGATTTGATGCGCTGCGATGCTCCAAATAAGGAAGTGATTTCCTTTTCGGAGCTTGCGGATACCTTATCACTCCGGTTCTGCTTTGTCAATACTTTTTCAGAAAAAATGAATAATTATTTGCCTCTTTTCTCGGGAAAATCAAAAATGACGGGTATAAAGCGGAACAAACACCGGTTTATTGTGGAAATCCACCAATGAGAAATGAATATTAAAATGAATATACAGATTGACGCCCGGAGGGAGCTTCCGGGGCGGCGCTTCCGCTGTAAAACGCGGGCTTCTTTTCATGGCCTCCTTCGATTTCACAGTTGACATTTGGGGGAGAGCTGTTCTATAATACGGCTTTGTGAAGCGCTATGAAGGAAAGAGTACCCCGGTTTTCACCCACAGAGAGCCTCCGGAAGCTGGAAAGGAGGCGGGAACGGAGCCGGGGGAACATGGCTCCGGAGCGGCGCGCCCCAGCGGTTCCGCCTGCGCGGCGGGAGGTCAGGGCGCGACGGGCCCGCCCGTTACAGCGGAGGATTTTTTGTGTTTTTTTGTTTTTGCGTTTTTTTGTTTCGCGTTTTTCCGGTCTGTGCTTTGGAAGCAGAGGGCGCGAAGCACAGGGAGGAGCACAGGAGATCCGGGAGAGGCCCTGCCGGGACGGCGGGACGAAAAGAAGTGGTACCACGGGTTTGACGCTCGTCTTCTGTTTTACAGAAGGCGTTTTTTTTGGCTTCTGGCGGCCCGCTGATTTTCATGGACTGCCGGGGCTGGCGCTTTCGGAAGAGGCGTCTGGAGCCCCGGTCCTTTGCCGGGACAGGCGGCATTTTACAGCAAGCGTCAAAATTCCCGACAAACGGGCCGGCCAGGGGACCGGTCCCTACAGGGGTGTGCAGGGGCTGCCGCCCCCGGCGGCCTGCTGGCAGCAATGATGAAGGCTGCTATCGTGTAAGGAGGGAGAGACATGCTGAGGCCCGATGCTGACGAGGCCCTGCGCTATCTGGGGATACCGGAGCCGCCGGAGGACCTGCGGCGGCGGGCCGGTGAGGCCGGAGAGGCCCTGGCCGGTCTGGTCCAGCCCCGCTATACCTACCGGGTCTGCGGTCTGGAGCGCCGGGAGGAGGGATTCCTGCTGGCGGGGACCGGCGTGCTGCTCACCGGGAGCACCGCCGCCCGGATGCTGGCGGACTGCCGTCAGGCGGCGCTGCTGGTCTGTACCCTGGGAGCCCGGTTTGATTTGAAGCTGCTGGCCCTCCAGGCCAGAGACATGGCGGAGGCCGCCCTTTGGGACGCCTGCGGCAGCGCTCTGGCAGAGGCGGGCTGCGATGCGGCGGAGGCGGAGATTGCCGCCCGGTTTCCGGAGCTGTTTTTGACGGACCGGTTCAGCCCCGGCTACGGAGATCTGCCCCTGACGCTCCAGCCGGACATCTGCGCCGCGCTGGACGCCGGCCGGCGGCTGGGCGTCCACGTTTCGGAGAGTCTTTTGATGAACCCTGTCAAAACCGTCACGGCGGTGATCGGTCTGTCGGAGCGGCCCCAGGCGGCCCGAATCCGGGGCTGTGCATACTGCCAAATGCGGGAGACCTGTCAATTGAGAAAGGGAGGAATACGCTGTGGAACAGAGAATTGAGACCCGTCCCCAGGGGGAGAGCGGGAAAGCCTGCCTGAAGGAGATGCTTGCCCAAACGTCCTTCCTTCTGCTGGACGGCGGCATGGGCACGGTGCTCCAGCAGAAGGGGCTGACGCCGGGGGGCGTCCCTGAGCTGCTGAACCTGACCAATCCGGAGCTGATCCGCTCTGTCCACCGGGATTACATCGACGCCGGGAGCCAGGTGATCTACACCAATACCTTCGGGGCCAACAGCCTGAAGCTGGCCCGGGCCGGGGCGGATACGGCGTCTGTGGTCTCCGCCGCCGTAGCCATCGCCCGGGAGGCGGCGGGGGACACGGGGACCCTGACGGCTCTGGACGTGGGGCCCCTGGGGGAGCTGTTGGAGCCCATGGGGAGTCTGCCCTTTGAGCGGGCCTGTGAGCTGTTTCGGGAGATGATTGCTGCGGGCACAGCGGCGGGGGCGGATCTCATCGTCATCGAGACCATGACGGACCTGCAGGAGGCCCGGGCGGCGCTGCTGGCGGCAAAGGAATGCAGCTCTCTGCCGGTATTTGTCACCATGTCCTTTGACGAGACCGGCAGGACCTTCACCGGATGCACGGCGGTGTCCATGGCCCGGACGCTGGAGGGTCTGGGGGCCGACGCCGTGGGCCTGAACTGCTCTCTGGGGCCGGATAAGCTGGCGCCCCTGCTGCGGGAGGTCTGTGAGAATACCCGCCTGCCGGTGATTGCCAAGCCCAACGCCGGACTGCCGGACCCGGTGGACGGCCGCTATGACATGGGGCCGGAGGATTTTGTTCAGGCGATGCTGGCCTGTGTGGAGGCGGGGGCCTCCATCGTCGGCGGCTGCTGCGGCACCTCGCCGGACTATATCCGCCGTCTGAAGGAAGCTCTGGCCGGGCGGAAGGCGGCCCCCCGCCGGTACGCCGGGGGCAGCTTCCTCTGCACGCCGGTGTGCCCCCTGACCATCGACGGGGTGCGGGTGGTGGGCGAGCGGGTCAACCCCACCGGGAAAAAGCGCTTTCAGCAGGCCCTGCTGGAAAATGATCTGGACTATATTCTGGATGTGGCTGTGGAACAGGAGGAGGCCGGGGCCCACATTCTGGATGTGAACGTGGGATTCCCCGGCGTGGATGAGGCGGCCATGCTGCCCCAGGTGGTGAAAAAGCTGCAAAGCGCCGTGTCCGTGCCCCTCCAGCTGGACTCGTCCAACCCCGACGCCCTGGAGGCGGGCCTGCGGGTGTACTGCGGCAAGGCGTCGGTCAACTCTGTCAACGGTGAGCCCGAGGTGCTGGAACGGGTTCTGCCCATTGTGAAGAAGTACGGCGCCGCCGTGGTGGGCCTGACCCTGGACAAGCAGGGCATTCCCCAGACGGCGGAGGGCCGGGTGGCCATTGCCCGGCGCATTCTGGACGCGGCCCTGGCCTACGGCATCCCCAGGGAAGACGTGTGGATTGACTGCCTGACCCTCACCGTCTCCGCCCAGCAGGACCAGGCGCAGGAGACATTGAAGGCGGTGCGGGCCGTCCGGGAGGAATTGGGGCTTCAAACCCTGCTGGGGGTGTCCAACATCTCCTTCGGCCTTCCCAACCGGCCGCTGATTACCCGGAGCTTCCTGACCCAGGCCCTGGGGGCGGGGCTGACCCTGCCCATTATCAATCCCAATCAGAGGGAGATGCTGGACGCCGTCAGCGCCTTCCGGGTGCTCTCCGGCGAGGATTCCCAGTGCCGGGATTATATCGAGCGCTTCGCCGGCGTGACGGTGCGGACGGAGGTTGTTTCCTCCGGAGCGCCGGCCCCGTCCGCTGCCGGAGAGGGGGGCAAGAGCCTGGAGTCCGCCATTTTGAAGGGACTGAAGGCCGACGCCGGCCGTCTGGCCCGGGAGGCCCTCGCCTCCGGTGAGGCGGACGAGCTGAGCCTGGTGGAGGCCCACCTGATTCCCGCCCTGGACCGGGTGGGAGACGGCTATGAGAAGGGCACGGTGTTCCTGCCCCAGCTTCTCAGCGCCGCCCAGGCGGCCCAGGCGGTATTCGAGGTCATCCGGAGATCCATAGCCGCCAAGGGCGGCGCGCCGGTGAAAAAGGGGACGCTGATCGTTGCCACCGTCCAGGGGGACATCCACGACATCGGAAAGAACATCGTGAAAACCGTGCTGGAAAACTATGGCTATGAGGTGCTGGACCTGGGCCGGGACGTGCCTCCGGAGACCGTGGTGGAGGCGGCGGAGCGCCGGAGGGTGCGTCTGGTGGGCCTGTCCGCCCTGATGACCACCACCCTTCCCGCCATGGAGGAGACGGTGCGGCAGCTGAAAGCCCTGCCGGAGCCGCCGGTGGTGTTTGTGGGCGGCGCGGTGGTAACGCCGGACTACGCCGGGCGCATCGGAGCGGACTATTATGCCAGGGACGCCCGGCAGTCGGTGGAAATCGCAAAAGAGGTGCTGGGATGATGAAGGAAATCCGCAGGGAGCTGGAGCAGCTTGAGAACGCAAACAAGCCGCCGGTGACTGACGGCAGGAGAGAGGTGCCGGGACAATGAAGGACATCCGCAAAGAGCTGGAGCAGCAAAAAAGCGCAAACAAGCCGCTGCTGTTTGACGGCGGCATGGGGACCTATTTTGCGTCCCTGCCGGGGCGGATGGATGAGCGCTGCGAGACGGCCAGCCTGACCCGGCCCGGGGAGATCGCCGCCATTCACCGTGCCTATCTGGAGGCGGGCTGCCGCTGCATCAAGACCAATACCTTCACCGTGGGGGCGGATATGGCCGACGGGCAGACGGACCTGGCGGCCCGGATGATCGAAGCGGCCTCCCGTCTGGCGCTGGAGGCGGCGGAGCCCTATGGGGCGCATGTGTTCGCGGACATCGGTTCCGCTCCGGCGGGCCGGGAGCTGAGCCGGGTGGAGAACTACCGCCGTCAGGCGGACCTGTTCCTGGCCCAGGGCGTCCGCTGTTTTCTGCTGGAGACGCTGATCTCCGACGAGGGCGTGGCGGAGTTTGCCCGGTATCTGAAGGAGCGGAGCCCCGAGTCTTTCCTGATTGTCTCCTACGCGGTGAACTTCGACGGCATCACCCGCGAGGGCTGTTCCGGAAAGGCGCTGCTGCGGAACACGGCGGCCCTGGCGGACGTGGACGCCGTGGGCTTCAACTGCGTGTCCGGCCCCAAGCATCTGCTGGAATACATCCGGAAGCTGGACCTGGATGGGATTACCCTCTCGGTGATGCCCAACGCCGGCTACCCCACCGTCATTGACCGCCGGACGGTGTTCGAGGAAGCGCCGGAGTACTTCGGCCAGAAGCTGGCCCAGATTGCCCACGCCGGCGCGGCCATCATCGGCGGCTGCTGCGGCACCACCCCCGCGCACATCGCCAAAGCCGCGGCGGCTCTGGATGCGCCGCCCCGGATTATCTATGCGCCCCGGCCCGTCAAGCCGCCGGAGCCCAGGCCCCTGCCCCGGGAGAACTCCCTGGCGGCCAAGCTGGACGCCGGGAAGAGGGTGACGGCGGTGGAGCTGGACCCGCCGGTGGACGATGAGATCGGTTTTTTTGAGGAGGGCGTCCGGGCTCTGCGCGACGCGGGGGCCGACGCCGTGACCATTGCGGACTGCCCCATCGGCCGGCCCCGGGCGGACAGCTGCCTGCTGGCCTGCAAGGTCAAACGGGAGCTGGGCATGGAGCCCCTGCCCCATATGACCTGCCGGGACCGGAACCTGAACGCCACCAAGGCCCTGCTGCTGGGACTGTCCATCGAGGGCGTCCATAATGTTCTGCTGGTCACCGGGGACCCCATCCCCGCAGAGGACCGCAGCGAGGTGAAAAGCGTGTTCAACTTCAATTCCCGGAAGCTGATCCGCTATGTCAGCAGCCTCAACGAGTCCGCCCTGCGGACGCCCTTCCGGATTTTCGGCGCGCTGAATCTCAACGCCCGGAATTTTGACGCCCAGCTTCGGACGGCTCAGGAAAAGGAGGCGGCGGGGGTCTCCGGATTCCTGACCCAGCCGGTTTTGTCCGCCGAGGCGCTGGAGAATCTGAAACGGGCCCGGCAGGAGCTGAAGGGCAGCATTTTGGGGGGCATTTATCCGGTGGTCAGCCACCGCAACGCCTGCTTCCTGAAAAACGAGATTGCCGGAATGCGCATCTGCAATGAGATCGTGGCGCTCTATGAGGATAAGGAGCGGGAGGAGGCGGAGGACCTGGCGGTTCGGATTTCCACGGAAATTGCCGGAGAAATCGCCCCCTATACCGACGGACTGTATCTCATGACGCCCTTTAAGCGGGTGGCGCTGATGAAGCGCATTTTGCGGGAAGTCATCAGACCCCAGAGTCTGTTTTAAAACCTTCAAAATGCCGTCTTGGGGTATCTTTTTCCGCCAGGACCGCGTTGATTGGACTTAAAATCCGTCAGGATTCCCGCGTCCAATCGCCTTGTCTGACGATTGGATAGCCGTTGGCGGCTCTGCCGCCTTACGGATATCACATGCCCATTGGGCAAACAATCTGCCCCCATCCGGCATTCCGCTGGTTTTAAAACAGCCTCAGCAACAGATAAAGACCGGAGAAGCGGCGGGCTTCTTCGGTCTTTTTGGTTATGTCTGATGCCGGCGGCTCAGCCGCTCCAGAAGACGGCGCAGAGGCTGGAACAGGACCAGGGCCAGGGCGAAGTTTCCCGCCCCGTGGAGCAGGTCCATGGGGATTCCGGCTGTCCACCAGCTGAGGGCGGCGGCCCAGCCGCCTGTTACCCAGTATACCGGCGCACACAGCCCGCCGAACAGCAGGCCGAAGCAGCCGGAGAGCAGGGCCCAGCCAAGAGGGGCTTCCATGTGCCGCAGACACCGGGCGGCGGCGAAGAGCAGGAGCCAGATATAGAGATAGGAGATGTTCCAGAGCCCCGGTCCCCAGACCATGAATTCCAGAAATATGTACAGATACACGGCCCACAGCCCCCGCCAGCCGAAGCAAGCCGCCAGCAGCATCACCAGCAGGGAGACAGGCTCGATGTTGGGCAGCTGGGCCATGGCCATTTTCAGGGAGAACATCATCGCTCCCAGCAGCCCGAAGAGGACCGGACGCTCAGCCGGTGGTGTAGGCCCAGCCATAGACGCCTCCGTCCTCCAGCGGCACACTGTCCGCGCCGGTCTCCGCGTCCTCGCCGTTGCAGGTCAGCCGCCACCAGCCGCCGTCCACGGCATAGTCCGCCGTCTCGCCGTCCACGGTGTCCACAAACAGGCCATAGGCGCTGTCGCTGCCGGAAATCAGGCCCTCCCGGGTCAGCAGCTCCCCCAGATAGGCAAGGTCCGTCTGATAGGTGAATTCCGCCTGGGTGCCGTCGCTGTGGACGACCTCCACCGTCACGGTTTTGACGCCCTCCGCCGGTTCGGGGCGGGTGAAGCGCCAGAGGGCGAACAGGGCCAGCGCCAGGACGCAGACCAGGACGGCGGCGGTCCGGAGCTGCTGCGGCTGCTTTGAGGCATTAGGGTGATTCATAGGGTTTCCTCCTGATGATTGAATGGACATTCGGCGGCAAAAAAGCGCGCCCCGGTCAAGGGCGCGCTTAAAAGACGGAGACGGATTCCGCTCCGGTCGATTCGCGCACCTTCGGCTCCGGCAAAGGCTGCCGCTTTCTTCCGCGTGTCTGACTCGCTCTCCCGAGGGGAGAGATCACAGTGACCGGCTCGCCGGGCTTCGCACCCGATTCCGCGTTCCACACCTGTGGGCGAAGAAAAGCGCTGTATTTGTATTGAAAACCATGGAATCCTGTCTGAACAGCCGGGGCTTCCGCTGTTTTCGGCTTCCAGCCCGGGGAAAAACCCCGGAACCGTTGCGGCTCCGGGGTTTTGCAGAAAACTCAGCGCTTGGAGAACTGAGGAGCCCGGCGGGCGGCCTTGAGGCCGTACTTCTTGCGCTCCTTCATACGGGGATCGCGGGTGAGGAAGCCGGCCTTCTTCAGAATGGGGCGGTTATCCTCGCTGGCCAGCAGCAGGGCGCGGGCAATGCCGTGGCGCAGAGCGCCGGCCTGGCCGGAGACGCCGCCGCCGGAAACAGTGGCGACAATGTCCATCTTGCCGGTGCAGCCGGTGGCCTCCAGGGGCTGACGGACTACCATTTTCAGGGTCTCCAGACCGAAATACTCGTCGATATCCCGGCCATTGATGGTGATGGAACCGGTGCCGTTGGGGAACAGGTGCACCCGGGCCACGGAGGACTTCCGGCGGCCGGTGCCGTACAGATAGGGCTTCTTAGACTGATACATACGCTTCTTCCTCCTTATTCGGCGTCCAGGGCGATGGGCTTCTGAGCGTGCTGCTCATACTCGGCGCCGGCGTAGATGTGCAGCCGCTTCAGGGAGTCCTTGGCCACGGTGTTCTTGGGCATCATACCGCGGACGGCGACCCGCATGGCAACCTCGGGCTTCTCCTGCATCAGGATGCGGTAAGGGGTTTCCTTGAGACCGCCCACCCATCCGGAGTGGGTGCGGTAAATCTTCTGAACGCCCTTTTTCCCGGTGAGAACGGCTTTGCCGGCGTTGATGATGATGACATTGTCTCCGCAGTCGGCGTGGGGCGTAAAGGTGGGCTTGGTTTTGCCGCGCAGCAGGTCCGCGGCCCGGACGGCGGTTTTGCCCAGGGGCTTGCCGGCGGCGTCCAGGATGTACCACTTGCGCTCAATGTTGGCCTTATTTGCCATAAAAGTGGACATGGTCTTTCCTCCGTAGATTTTAATTATAGAGTGATGGTATGCTTCCGCTTTACAAAGTGCGGGGTTCGGGTTACAATCACAGCAAGGTTATTTATACCACACGGGCCCGGGCCTGTCAACACAAAAAACAGTTATCCCCATAAAAACTCGGGATAACTCCTGTTTTCTGCGGAAATCTCTTAAATGCTGGATTTTATTTTCGTTTTCTGAATAAAAAAGCGGAGCGGTTTCCCGCTCCGTGCGCCGGTGCTTTCTAATGAGAGGACGGTATGTATCCCTAAATAACCCAGCGGACCAGCAGCAAAAGCACAAAGCCCGGCAGGCCCAGGATCCCGATAATCAGGGCGTTCCACAGGTTCAGACCCAGGGTGACGCCGGTGAACGCCGCCGTCAGGTTGACCGCCCAGAGCGCCAGAAACCCCAGCAGGGTATTCAGCAGCAGCTTCAGCGCCAGCTTCAGCGGCGTGCTGAATACCCGCAGCAGGGCAATGAGGAAGAAGCCCGCCAGCAGGCCGGCAATGATTTTCTGGTTCAAATCCATGCGGCGTTTCCCTCCAGTGCGGCGGCAGCCAGCGTTTCGGGGCTCCGCTCCTTGATGGCCCGGATCAGATAGTTGCAGCGTGCCTTGACGGCGTTGATCTGATAGACGCAGGATTCCACCAGCTCCGGGTCCACAGCCTGGTCAAACTGGCGGTAGGCCAGAGCCAGCTCCCCCTGCGCCAGACGCAGCTCGTCGTGAAGGGCGGTCAGCTCCGGGTCGGGTCTGGACTTCTTATAAATTTTTGAAAAAGGCGTGCTTTTCATGGCGTTGTCCCTCCTGCTATAGATGTATGGCAAGTTTGGACAAATATTCCAGTTTTCAAACAGGAGGTTGTCTTGTGCGGGAAGATTTTATGAGACAGGCCCTTGCCCTGGCCGAAGAGGCCGGACGGGCAGGGGAAATCCCCGTGGGCTGCGTCGTCGTCCGGGGGGACGAGGTGGTTGGCCGGGGCCGAAACCGGCGGGAGGAGACCCGTTTCGCCGCCTCCCACGCTGAAATGGAGGCCATTGCCCAGGCCAACGGGACCCTGGGCTCCTGGCGGCTGGAGGACTGCGAGCTCTATGTGACGCTGGAGCCCTGTCCCATGTGCGCCGGGGCCATTTTAAACGCCCGGATCAAACGGGTCTGGTACGGCGCACGGGACCCGGCCTTTGGCGCCTGCGGAGGGGTGATGAACCTGTTTATGGAGGACTTCCCCCACTGTCCGGCCCTGGTGGGCGGCATCCTGGAGGAGGAATGCCGGCAGGTGCTGTCGGAATTTTTCAGGGACATCCGGCAGAACAGAAGGTCGACATAAAATTCGGGGATAACCAATGAGATTTAAGACTTTTGTAACAACTGACGCTGGTTTCCTTAACAACTTCCCTGTATTGTAGAATCTGCAAGAGACAAAACTTCTTTTCATCCAATCTTCCAAACAGGGCAGGGGCTGGTCGCAAGACCGGCCCCTGCCCTGTTTCTGGGAACCTGTATTCATAACCATTGCACGCCGTCCGCCCGGTCTTTTTTCCACCATACTGCGTCGGTATCCCTTGCAATCCGTCAGTATGGCTGCGGGCGTGAAAGATCTACTTGTCTGACGGGAAAAATCCTCACCCATCCGGCATCCCCGACTATGAATACAGGTTCTGACTTTCCAGGTGTGCCGGACTCCGGCGCGCTGGAGGGGCACCGGCGGAAGGAGGCGGGAGTCCGCCTCTGATTTTATGGACAGCCTATGGATTTCGACAGAAAGCAGGCGGCGGACGTGCTATGATACCGTCAGCACGGCTGAACAAAATTTATTGGATTTTGTATAGAACAACGCCGCGGGACGGTGCAGCGGGCCCATGCGGGAGCCCCCAGGCCGAACCGCCCGGGCTTCACGCACCCGCCGGCTGAAAGCGCCTTTGCCTGCTTTGACCGGCCATATCACAGGCGTACAAAACAGGGACAGGCCCCCGGCGGAGGCCTTTTGAGACAGACGGCAGTGAAATTTTTATGACCACGTGACTACATGATTACATAATTATATGATTTAATAGGGAAAGGCATGGAGGGTAAAAGCATGGAAATCCAGACGAAAACCGTGGACCGGAATCTGCTGCTGGAGCTGAGCGGAGAGCTGGACCACCAGGGGGCCCGGAGCGCCCTGCGGGAGCTGGAGCTGGCGGTAGACGCGGCTCTGCCCCATCATCTGGTGTTGGACCTGGGGGGCGTGACCTTTATGGACAGCTCCGGGATAGCCCTGATTCTGCGGGCTCAGCAGCGGATGCGCCTGCTGGACGGCGGCCTGCTGGTGCGGAATGTGCCCGCCCAGGCCCGGCGGGTCCTGGACGCCGCGGGAATCAGCCGGCTGGTAACCATCAAGTAACAGGTAAGGAGGTTTACATAATGAGGACAAAAGCGGTCAACGAGGTGACCATGGCCTTTCTGAGCCGGAGCTGCAACGAGAGCTTTATCCGCTCTGCCGCGGCCTGCTTCGCCGCCCAGATGGACCCCACGCTCAACGAGCTGGAGGACATCAAAACCGCCGTCAGCGAGGCGGTGACCAACGCCATCGTCCACGGTTATCCGGACACGGTGGGACAGGTGGTGGTGAAGCTCCGGATTTGGCCGGACAACGTGCTGGAGCTGACGGTACGGGACCATGGCCGGGGCATTCCGGACGTGGAGAAGGCCCGGCAGCCCATGTTTACCACCGGGGGAGAGGAGCGCAGCGGCATGGGATTTACCATTATGGAGAGCTTTATGGACCGGGTCACGGTGCGGTCCAGTCTGGGCCGGGGAACAACGGTGGCAATGCGGAAGCGGCTGACGCCCCGGCTGAAAACGGTGAAATGAGCGCCGCGCTGGAGCTGCTGCGGGCGGCCCAACAGGGAGACCGGGAGGCCTGCGAGCAGGCGGTGATTGAAAACAACGGCCTGATCTGGAGCGTGGTCCGGAGGTACTATGGCCGGGGGGTGGAGCCGGACGACCTGTATCAGCTGGGCTGTTTGGGCTTTCTGAAAGCGGTGCAGGGCTTCGACTTTGAATATGGCACCTGCTTTTCCACCTACGCAGTGCCTAAAATCGCCGGGGAAATCCGCCGGTTTCTCCGGGATGACGGGGCGCTGAAGGTGGGCCGGGGCATCCGGGAGCGGGCGCAGACCCTGTACAGCGCCCGGGAGAGGCTGCGGCATGAGCTGGGCCGGGAACCGGCGCTTTCGGAGCTGTCGGAGGCTACAGGCCTGGAGCCGGAGGAGATCGCCCAGACGGACCTGGCCACGGACGCCCCGGAATCCCTCCAGCAGGAGACGGCGGACGGCCTGACGCTGGAGGGGACCCTGGGCTCCGTGGCTCCGGAGGAGGGCATGGTGGAGCGGATCGCCCTCCGGGAGGCCATCGACCAGCTGCCGGAGAAGGAGCGGATGACGATTCTGCTCCGTTATTTCAAGGGTCTGACGCAGGAGCGGACGGCCCGTGTGCTGGGGGTTTCTCAGGTGCAGGTTTCCAGGCTGGAACGCCGGGGGCTCCAACGGCTGCGGGAGAGCTTTGAGCCCTGAGAGCCGGCGGCGCGGAGGGGGTCCGGACGGGCCGGAAATAATCGGCCTGCTGGAACTCCGTCATGGTCCCCCAATAGCGCTTAGGCATGTTGGACATGCGGAGACGGGGATTTTCCCGCTCCCGAATGGCTATTGTGTCATAAAACCGCTTCCAGAGAAGGCGGTAACGGGCTTCCGTCTCGTCCGGCGGGGCCATTTGGAAATCCGCCAGGGGCCGGATGACCGCTTGACCGCCGGCGTAAAACAGGGCTTCTTTGTGGGTGCGGTCGTAGAGGAAAAAGGTCTCGTTGTGCATCCGGGCCTGGAAGTGGCCGCCCAGCACCGGCAGAACCCGGTTCTTCGGCTGGATTTCCCCGCCCAATACGCCTCCCATCTCCGAGAAGCGGACAAAGCCCTTTAGAAGATGGACCTCGCCGTTCAGATGCTGGACGGCGCGGATGACCGGGTAGAGGGTTTCGTCGGAGCGGTTCCGGAGAAAGGCCGGGCCCTCCTCCAGGAGCTTGGCCGTCAGGCGGTACAGGTGCAGCTCCTTTTCCGGCAGACAGGTCAGCAGTCCCCGCCGCAGCAGCACTGCCGCCTCGGGGGACAGGGCGGACACCCTGCGCAGCACGCGGGCGCTGTGGGCGGGGTTGGTTTCAACCGTCCGGACGGGAAACAGGGACGGTTCCGCATCCTCGCCGCAGAAAAAAGCGGCGGGGATTTCTTTATACCGGTAGATGTCGAAGATGCAGGAGAGAAAGCCCTGGAAACTGCCGTCATAGCAATAGACTGCTTCCATGGCTATCTCTCCGGCGGGGGCGCGGCGGGGCGGCCCGGTTTGCGGAAGGCGTGCCGGTTCGGGCGCTCCGTGCCCGGAGCCTGCGGAAATCCACAGGCGGACTCCGGCGGCGCGTCGGAGGCAGGGGCTCCCTTCCGCGTGGCTCGGCAGGACGGAAACTGCGCTTCGTCTCCATAGGGGACCCCGGTCCGGCGGCACGGGTCCGCCGGGCCGCTGGGGATGCGCCGGAGACGACCCGGGAGGCCCGGGAAACCGGCGGAGCTTTGGGCGGCGTTCTGTGCCGCACTTTGAATCAGGGGCCCCTTTGGAAGCCCCTCAGCTTCGGCGGTTCTGTTCCGCCGGGCGCTTCTGCCGGAGGGGCTGTGCCTGCCGGGATGCTCCGGTCCGGCGGCGGGATGGGCTGCGTCCCGGAGCCGGGGGGAGCTCAGAAGCGGAAAGTAAGGAAAAGAAGGAAAAAAAGGAAAATGAGCCTGTTTTTTCATGGGGATCCTTTCTGCGCCGGGACCGGCGGAAGCAGGGGCGGGCCCATGGGAGGGCGTGTCCGTTCACGAATTTCATCAGGAGAATGAGGCGCAGGGGGCAGGCGCTGTCCCGTTTTTCGGAAGCTGCAAGCTCCCGGGAGACGGGCCCCTGCATAAAATTTCTAAATGGGATACTCCCCGTATGGGACAGCCGCCGGAGCGGGGAGGAATTTTTCGGGCTTCAGGCCGGGGCGTCAAACAGGGACAGCTGCTCCATGGCCTCCGACGGCAGGGGCTTCTCGGCAGCGGCCAGCGCCCGAAGCAGACTGTCGGGAGTGAAGCGGACGCCCTCCGCCATCTGGCCGGAGGCTGTCAGGAAATACTGGGCCCGCTTCATGACGACGCCCAGTTTTTTCAGGCTGTCAACATGGAGAGGGCCTGTCCGCCGGGCGCTGAGGATGCGCCGGGCGGAGGTGAGGCCGATGCCGGGGACCCGCAGCAGGCTTTCGTAGTCTGCGCGGTTGACCTCAATGGGAAACTGCTCCAGGTGGGCCAGGGCCCAGCTGCATTTGGGGTCTACCCGTGTGTCAAAGTCCCGGTGGGCCTCGTCCAGCAGTTCGTCTGCCCGGAAGCCATAGAAGCGCAGCAGCCAGTCCGCCTGATAGAGCCGGTGTTCCCGCAGCAGAGGCGGCTTGACGTCTCTGGCGGGCAGCAGGGCGTGTTCCGTCACCGGAACATAGGCGGAATAGAACACACGTTTGAGGCTGTACCGGTCATAGAGGGCCTGGGTCAGCCGGAGGATGTGGAAATCGCTGTCGGCGGTGGCCCCGACAATCAGCTGGGTGCTCTGGCCCGCCGGGGCGAAGCGGGGGGCGTGGCGGTATTTTACCAGCTCTTCCCGGCTCTGCCGGTTTCGGGTCTGAATCTGCCGCATGGGGGCCAGGATGGCCCCCTTTGTCTTGTCCGGGGCCAGGGTCTTCAGACCCGCCTCGGAGGGCAGTTCGATATTGACGCTGAGCCGGTCCGCCAGAAAGCCCAGCTGCTCCACCAGCTCCGGCGACGTGCCGGGGATGGCCTTGGCGTGAATGTATCCATTGAAGCGCCAGCCCTCCCGCAGGAGACGGAGGGTGCGGATCATCAGCTCCGTGGTGTAGTCGGGACTGCGGTAGACCCCGGAGGAGAGAAACAGACCTTCGATATAATTCCGCCGGTAGAAATTGATGGTCAGGTCCGCCAGCTCCTCGGGGGTGAAGGCGGCCCGCTTCGCCTCGTTGCTCCGGCGGTTGACGCAGTATTTGCAGTCGTACACACAGCGGTTGGTCATCAGAACCTTCAGCAGAGTGACGCAGCGCCCGTCGGCGGAAAAGGTGTGGCAGCAGCCCGCCATGGAGGTGGAGGTGTTGCCGATCATGCCCTTTTTTGCGGTCCGGGCGCCGCCGCTGGAGGTACAGGCGGCGTCATATTTGGCGGCGTCGGTGAGAATGGTCAGCTTTTCCAGAACGTCCATCGCTCCGACCTCCACTGATTCCAATGATTCCAAAGGGCTTCGGCGGTTTTCAGTGCCGCCGGAGACAGGCGGAGAATCCCCCGCCGGCGGGCCGCCGTGTGGTGGGGGGCGCGGGAGGGGCGCTCAATGACGTCGATGACGCGGAAGAGCTGCGCGGTGAGAAACGCGATGCCTACCATAGTCAGAAAAAGTGTCCAGCCGGTCATGAGAGGGACCTCCTTTGAAAGGATATAGAAACTTTGTTCGATTGTCATTATAAATCGAACAACCGTTCTTGTCAAGAGGGCTGGGATTTTTTCTTTGAGGGTCAAGAGGTTGGACTTTTTCAAAAAAGCGTGTTATGATGGAATCCACGACAGAGAATGATGTAAAGGAGACCGGCGATGAAGATAGGAACGGTAGAGATTTCCGGAAGGCTGGCGCTGGCCCCCATGGCCGGCGTTACCGACGCCGCGTTCCGGCAGATCTGCTCCGAGCAGGGGGCGGACTATACCTGTACGGAACTGATTTCCTCCAAGGCGCTGTGTTATCACGACAGGAAGACCTTCGGCCTTCTGCGTCAGTTTCCGGGGGAGCACCCCTCCGCGGTGCAGATATTTGGAAGCGACCCGGTCTGCATGGCGGAGGCCGCCCAGATTGCCATAGAGTATACCGGGGCGGATGTGCTGGACCTCAATATGGGGTGTCCGATGGGAAAGATTGTGAACAACGGCGACGGCGCGGCGCTGATGCGGGACCCGGAGAAGGCCGGGCGCATTGTGGAGGCCGTGGTGAAGGCGGTGTCCGTCCCGGTGACGGCGAAGTTCCGCCGGGGCTGGGACATGGGGAGCTGCAACTGCGTGGAGTTTGCCCGGGTGCTGGAGCAGGCGGGTGTCTCCGCTGTGGCGGTCCACGGGCGGACCCGGGCTCAGGTGTACAGCGGTCAGGCGGACTGGAACTGCATCCGGGCGGTGAAGGAAGCGGTGTCCGTCCCGGTGATCGCCAACGGCGACATCTGGAAGCCGGAGGATGCCGCCCGGATTTTGCAGCACACCAAGGCGGATATGGCCATGGTGGGCCGGGGCTGTTTTGGGAATCCCTGGCTGTTCCGGCAGGCAAGGGCTGTGCTGGAGGGCCGTCCCATGCCGCCGCTGCCGCCTCTGGCGGAGCGCTGCGAAACCGCTGTCCGTCAGATTGAGCTGGCGGCGGCGGACAAGGGGGAGCGGGCGGCGGTGCTGGAGGCCCGGCGGCATTACTGCTGGTATCTCAAGGGTGTGCCCCATTCCGGGTATTATAAGGAGAAGATTGTGCAGATGAATACGCTGGAGGACGTATATCAGGTGACCAGGGGAATCTGCCGGGACCTGAGAGACGCCCCGGAACGGGGAGGGGCGGGACCGTGCTGAAGGATTTTCAGGAGGCAAAATGGCTGGCTGCCGCCGCTCAGGGAGATCAGGAGGCCTTCGGGGAACTGGTGCGGCTCTATGAAAAACGGGTGCTGGCCCTGACGCTGCGGATGTGCGGGAATCCCGAGGACGCCGCCGAGGCGGCACAGGAGGCCTTTTTGGCGGCCTGGCAGGGACTGAGGTCCTTTCGGGGGGACAGCGCCTTTTCAACATGGCTGTATCGCCTGGCGTCCAATGCCTGCGTGGACCTGCTGCGCCGGGAGGGGCGGCGGCGGGGCATGGCGTCGCTGGACGACGAGGAGATGAACCTGGACCTGACCGCGCCGACGCCCACGCCCCAGGAGGCAGTGGAGCGCCGGGAGCTGGGAGAGCGGATTGAGGCGGGACTCCGGGCCCTGCCGCCGGAATACCGGTCGGTACTGGTGCTGCGGGAGATTCAGCAGCTGCGCTATGAGGAAATCGCGCAGGCCCTGGACCTGGATGTGGGCACGGTGAAATCCCGCATCAGCCGGGGCCGGAAGCGGCTGAGAAGTTTTTTGCTGGAGGACGGGAACTTTTTGCCCGCCGCTGCGTCTAAAGAAACAGGTAAGCCCCAAAAAACAGGAAAGGAGGGCCGGAAATGACCTGTTGTGAAGAATATGCGGCCTTGCTGGACCTGTTTGTGGACGGGGAACTGGCAATGGAGGAAATGACGCGGGTCCGGAACCACCTGGAGACCTGCCCCTGTTGCCGGTCCTATGTGGACGACGTTTTGGCGATTCGGGCCGCCTTCCCCGGGGTGGAAGATACCGAGGTGCCGGAGGGGTTCGCTGAGAGCGTTATGGAGCGTATCCGGGCAGACGCGGCGGCGGGAGAGCTGAAGGACCGGAAAGATCGGAAAAACAAACGGCGGCGCTGGGCCGGGACCCTGACGGCTCTGGCGGCCTGCTTCGCTGTGGCGCTGCTGGTGCAGGGCGTGCCCCGGGATGCAAACGATGGCGCGGCCCCTGCCGGGGATGTGGCTCCGGCGCTTTATGAAGCCGGTGCGCCTGAGGCGCAGTCGAGAACAGGCGGCACGGATGATATGGAAGCAGCTCCGGCGGAACCGTCGGAATCGCCGGTGCAGGCCCGTACCACAAGCGGCGGGGAGCGGCCGGAGATGTCTGGCTTTGCGGCGGATGAAGATGGTCAAAGCAATAGCGGTAAACGATATAATAGTAGTATAGAGCAAAACGAAGAAGAGGGGGCGGCTGCCGGGGTAGATTCCGCTGCGGCGGACCGGACAGCGCCCAGTCTTGCGGCGGCGCCGCAGTTCATCGCCCCCGAGCCGGAGGAAGAGGAGCCGGAGAACCCGGCCGCGCCTGAGCTTCCGGCAGATGCTGGCGCCGGATTGGAGAGCCGAACGGAAGCGGCGCTGTATTTGACGCAGGAAGAGGCCGGCGGTCTGCTGGACGGCTTTGTCCCCATTTGGGAAGACGGCACAGAACGGCGGTATGAGCTCACTGCGGAAGAGCTTCAGGTTCTGCTGACGGCGCTGGGAATGCCGGAAGAGCTGGAAGCTGTGAAAGGCGAGAGCGGAGCGGAGACCTTCCTGGTTGTGGTGACGCATACAGGAGAATAGAGAAATCTGTCTTCAATCTATGACGGCGGGCCGGTCCTTTCGAGGATTGGCCCGCCGTTTTACGGTCCTGAGGCCGTGAAAGGCGGCAAACTGCACATCGGGCCGGCCTGTATTTGGATGATATGCTAACATTTTGCATAAAGTCGAAAAAGAGGAAAAAAAGCAGTTGACAAACGGAGGGCGGTATGGTAATCTAACAAAGCTGTCCGGCACGAAGGCAAGGCGGGCGGGTACAAAGGGAAGGACGGACTTGAAAAGCCTCCGAAATTTCTGAAAAAAAGTACTTGACAAGCCGAAGCGAGTGTGTTAAGATAGCGGAGCTGATTTGCGGCACAGGAAAATCTGGAAAGAGCGCTGAAAGAAATCCGAAAAGATTTCAAAAAAGTGCTTGACAAACAGAAAACGATGTGTTACAATAGCAAAGCTAACTTATGACCCGGTTAAGTAAAGCGAGTGCTTCGAAAAAACTTGAAAAAGTTTTGAAAAAAGTACTTGACAAACTAAACCAAATGTGCTAAGATAGCAAATGTTCCGCCGAGGAACGTGTACCTTGTAAATTAAACAACGTAACGAAAAGAAAGCACCAGACGGAGCTCGAGTTGTGAGAAATCACGGCAAGAGAACCAAGGTTGTGGGTGAGTAGGGAGTGAGTCAATTCTCCCGAAAGCAGCAACTTAAAAAATGCTTGAAGCTATGACAAATAGCTCTATTGAAGGTTTGAACAGCGAAGCTGTTTAGATACCATTTTATAGAGAGTTTGATCCTGGCTCAGGACGAACGCTGGCGGCGTGCTTAACACATGCAAGTCGAACGGAGCACCCCTGAAGGAGTTTTCGGACAACGGAAGGGAATGCTTAGTGGCGGACTGGTGAGTAACGCGTGAGGAACCTGCCTTTCAGAGGGGGACAACAGTTGGAAACGACTGCTAATACCGCATGATGTATCGGGGTCGCATGGCACTGATACCAAAGATTTATCGCTGAAAGATGGCCTCGCGTCTGATTAGCTAGTTGGTGAGGTAACGGCCCACCAAGGCGACGATCAGTAGCCGGACTGAGAGGTTGACCGGCCACATTGGGACTGAGATACGGCCCAGACTCCTACGGGAGGCAGCAGTGGGGAATATTGGGCAATGGACGCAAGTCTGACCCAGCAACGCCGCGTGAAGGAAGAAGGCTTTCGGGTTGTAAACTTCTTTTAAGGGGGAAGAGCAGAAGACGGTACCCCTTGAATAAGCCACGGCTAACTACGTGCCAGCAGCCGCGGTAATACGTAGGTGGCAAGCGTTGTCCGGATTTACTGGGTGTAAAGGGCGTGCAGCCGGGAAGACAAGTCAGATGTGAAATCCCGCGGCTCAACCGCGGAACTGCATTTGAAACTGTTTTTCTTGAGTATCGGAGAGGTAATCGGAATTCCTAGTGTAGCGGTGAAATGCGTAGATATTAGGAAGAACACCAGTGGCGAAGGCGGATTACTGGACGACAACTGACGGTGAGGCGCGAAAGCGTGGGGAGCAAACAGGATTAGATACCCTGGTAGTCCACGCTGTAAACGATCAATACTAGGTGTGCGGGGACTGACCCCCTGCGTGCCGGAGTTAACACAATAAGTATTGCACCTGGGGAGTACGATCGCAAGGTTGAAACTCAAAGGAATTGACGGGGGCCCGCACAAGCGGTGGATTATGTGGTTTAATTCGAAGCAACGCGAAGAACCTTACCAGGGCTTGACATCCTGCTAACGAAGTAGAGATACATCAGGTGCCCTTCGGGGAAAGCAGAGACAGGTGGTGCATGGTTGTCGTCAGCTCGTGTCGTGAGATGTTGGGTTAAGTCCCGCAACGAGCGCAACCCCT
>ERZ808051.444-NODE-444-length-47251-cov-10.979925_pt1 | contig 47251 bp, 41 predicted proteins | sample MGYA00380199_ERZ808051 | MGnify/ENA primary metagenome ERZ808051 (study PRJEB31490, sample SAMN06133391) | mouse gut metagenome | isolation source: J11 | host: mice | place: China: Chengdu | collected 2015-05 ... | reverse complement strand
CTGGAAAAACCGTTTTCAGATACCCAAGGTGGCATAGCTTCCAATGATATGCCTGTTTTTAGTATGCGAAGTATGAGGAATGACATCCATCGCCCTCACGCACATCGACGAAAAACCGCGCGTGCTCGCCATGTCGCGCATCGCAAGCGGCCGCATGACGCTGAGCGAGGAAGTTTTTTCCCTCGCCGACATGGTACCTGACATCACGATCATCGTGCGCCCGCAGGCGGCACAGAAGCACCAGGAATTTCATCTGGAGATCGGGCAGATCTGCGAGGAAAACCTGATCGGCGATCCGCCCCATCTGCGCCAGACGCTTCGGATCCTGCAGGACGAGGAACTGCAGCAGAAGACACCGGATCTTCCGTGGGACAGATACATCTACATGACGCATCAGCAGATGGCATCCAGCATATCCTACAACCGGGAGAACGACATGACTCCGCAGGATGTGACTGCCGTCATGGAATCCGTGCATATCGTCCACAGTCATCGGATCCAGGAAGCGGTCAGCAGAAACGGGTCTCCCCCCATGCGGTCCGCATTTTACCGCTATGCCATCGAGTATTACTGCGGACTGTTCCCTCTCGAGGAACTGCCGGAAAATACCGTCAGCCCCTCCCTGCCTGTCTTTTTACCGCAGAGCCTTTCGCCTTCCGGCAGGCTGCATCTTTACGACCACCTCCAGGTTCTGCGTAAACCCAAACATATCAACAGGCCACGCTTCATCCGCGGCATACCCTTCCTTCGCAAACCAGCCCAGATCCCTGCCGAGTGTCTCGGGGTTGCACGACACATAGATGACGCACCGCGGCCTCAGTGACACCGCGGCTCTCACAAACGCCTCCGTGCTCCCGCTCCTTGGCGGATCCATGACAACCACGTCGGCGCGCTCTCCTTTTTGTGACATGCGTGTCATATATTCTGTCGCGTCCGCCGCTGCAAAATACATGTGCTCCAGATGATTCCTCACCGCGTTTGCCTTTGCATCCTTTACCGCCTGCCCGTTCAGCTCGATCCCTACGACGCGCCCCGCCTTCGCGTGCATGCACATCCCGATCGTGCCGATGCCGCAGTAGGCATCGATCACCGTCTCCGTCCCCGTCAGCCCGGCCGCCTGTATCACCTTTTTGTACAGAACCTGTGTCTGCTCGGAATTTACCTGATAAAACGATCCCGGCGATATGCGAAAGTGCAGTCCGAGCAGAACATCCTCGATGTACCCTTTGCCATACAGCGTCTTGTTGCGTTCCCCAAGCACCATTGTTGTCTCTTTTCCGTTGATATTCTGCACGATCGTCGTGATCTCGGGGTGGCGCTCCATCAGCCTTTCCACAAAGTGGTTCTTGTGCGGAAACTCCGGTGATGCCGTCACGAGCACGACCATGATCTGTCTCGTGGAGGTGCCTTTCCTGACGAGCACGTGGCGCATCAGCCCGCGCCCTGTGTCCTCATTGTACACCCACAGCCCAAAAGACTGGATCAGCCCGGTCACGGTCTGGATGATCGCGGCTGCCTGCGCGTCCTCGATCAGACAATCCTTTACCGGTATGATCGTGTGCGTCCCCGCCGCATACGTCCCCGCTATAACTTCCTCTCTCCCCTTATCGGATCTCCTGCCAAACACTGCATGCACCTTGTTTCTGTAATGATACGGATAATACATTCCCGCCACATCATGTATTTTGCCGCAGTGTCTTCCGATGCATTCCGCGACCCACTTCTTCTTGTCTGCCAGCTCCTCCTCATAACTCTTTTCGCCGATCTGGCAGGCGCCGCACTTTCTCACATAGGGGCAACTCTTTGCAATCTCCTTTTTTTCCATAGCTACCTCTTCCTTCCTGACAATACACTCCCCGCCCATAACAGATCAATGTCAAAACAAGGCAGGACGTCCATCTTGTTGATCAGCACCACAGCGCGGACAGAGAACATCAGCGGATATTTCAGCGGCTTATCGTCACCAGCGCTCTGCCTGATCTCCAGCATCCGCACCTCCTTCATCAATGCCCTCCCCGAATTGTTTGATTTCTGCCACCATATGATCCAGCATCATCTGAAGCAGTTCTCCATCCTCTCTTGTAAAACTGCCCACCACACAGAGCGTGGCAGCGCCATCAAAACTGATGGCGGACACCTGCATGGCAGGTTTCTTTTTCAATGGTCCTCCGAACATGCCGCCAACCGGAGCCGTCCCTCCCAATTTTAACTGATCACAGGAAAGATTTCCCAGATTGGTAAGACCGATCGAAATGCTCCCGTATACCTTTTTTGCCGCAAGCAGGAGCAGCCCCATCGGGAGTGTCCTGGACGCGCCGTGGACAAGGGGCATCCCCTCCAGTCCTGCCAGCGGGTTTTCCTTTGCCGCCCTTGTCTGCGCTGCGACCGCTGCAAGTGTGTCCGGGAAACTTCCTCTGACGCCATCGTCCAAAACGGTAGGCAGTGAACCCGACATGTTGCAGAGCCCCTCAGATTCCCCGTTTTTACAGTGCCTGCGCAGATCCATCATGGACATAACGCTCATCGGTCCGGAAGCATCGATTCCCGGAAGCGCCGCGTAAGCGCGATAGCACGCAGTGAGCAGAAGATCGTTTACCGTCGCATCTGCCGCTTTAGCACGGCTGCGCGCCGCGCCCATCACCTTCTGCGCGATCTCCGCCCTTACCATGCGCACCCTTCCCGGCTCCTCGGTCGGATACGGAAACGCCGACTTCACCGCGGAGATCGGATTTTTGAAGAGGGACAGAAATTCCTTTGACGACACATTCTCATAGACCTGCTCCGCCGCACGGCTGCCGTTTTTTACGGACAACGCTTCTGCTGTTCCTTTTTCCGATATCAGATTATACGCTTCGATGAGTTTCCCCAACAGATACTTCCCATCGCCGCCATCCACACATAGATGGCTGACGGACAGCAGCACGGCACTGTCCGTGCTGCTCTGGACCAGACAGCAGCGAAGCTGTACCCTGCCCTCCGGCTCTATGGGCAGCAGCGCCAGGGAACATGCTGTCACATAAGGATCCGCCTCTGTCTCCACATACTGAAAATAACTGCTCTCCCCATACTCCTCATTCACATGCCAATAGGCTCCGATACTGTCTGTGGCAAAGGACGCATGGAGGACATCCACGCTTTCCACTACTGCTCCTGCGGCAGCGCACAGGACATCCGCGTCAACAATCCCCGGATAGCGCAGGACAAACCGTATCGTGTTGTCATTAAATTCATGGACAATATACTGCGTCTTTTCCCCCGCTCCTGCCAGCCTGATCTTCAAAGCACCCATAATACCAGTTCCCTCCTTTTTCATTGAAATACGCTCTCGTAATAATCCCTCTCCTTTTTACTTAATAAATTTCCCTCAAGCAGATAATGGTTCTGTTCATACAATTCAGCAATGACCTTGGAGATTTTATACTCCATGTCTTCATATTTTGTCGCCTTAGGAACTGTAGGAAAATAACCGATGCGACTTGCGCAGGATATTTCTTCGAGGATGTATAGCAAAAAACGCAGGCGTAGCGGGCTACGGCGAGGCTTTTTGATATGCATAATCGGAGAAATAGACAAGTCAAGATGCGTCAGTTATTTTTCTACAGTTCCTTAATATTGGCAAAGCTGAGGAAAATCACAGGAAATGTGCCTTGTAACTGTCTGTATCTTTCCTCACTCCAAATGGAAAGTCCCTCAAATAAATCTCCTCTGCCTGCGTACCGACAGGAGAAAAAACACTCAAGCATACTCATGTTGAGTGTCTTGCCGAACCTGCGCGGACGTGTAATCAGCATAACATCTGTACCCCTACATTTACCAAAATCTTACTCTCCATAATTACCCCCCAATAAGCAAGATCAACCTACTAACAGTATACACGACATACCCCTTTTTCACAATAGAAAAGTACCAGTAAGCACGAACGTGCGTGTGCCCCTGTGTGCGATTTTCAGGCAGAGGCGGGAAAAGTGCAGAGTCAGATTTACCACATGAAAAATATTGACGTAAAAGCCAGACCGTAAACAGCCCGGCTTTTACATCAGCTGCTATGCCTCCTGTCGTATCAGCGCATTGTTACTTTTCCCTCTTCCCTGTCATAAGAATACAGGGAATACTTTCTATGTAACAATTTTTGTATACCCCATTCCCAATGATTTTCACCATTTTAGTAAAATTTTACACCATTTTGCATCAAGTTGCGCCAACGGCTTTTCTGCGGGCTACGCCGCAAACCGCCAAAATCCAGCACTTTCAGTCCGCTCCACACCTACCGCTCCCTGCGCACCTGGAAGATGTAGAATTTCAGATAGTACGACTCATCTGCACTCCACAGGATTGGGTGGTCAGGTGACTGTGTCCGGTACTCCACCTGGCGGAGACGGCAGTGCACACTCTTTGCCGCCTGTGCGATCGTCTGTGTAAAGAGCTCGTAGTCCATGAAATGTGAACAGGAACAGGTCGCCAGAAATCCACCATCCTTCACAAGTTTCATCCCCCGCATGTTGATCTCGCGGTATCCCCTGACGGCGTTTTTGACAGAATTTCTTGACTTTGTGAACGCCGGAGGGTCGAGGATCACGACGTCATACTGTTCGCCCGCAGCCTCCAATCGGGGAAGCAGGTCAAACACGTCGGCGCACTGAAACCGCACAATATCCTGCAGGTGGTTCAACACGGCATTTTTTGATGCCTGCAGGACGGCTGACTCCGACGCGTCGACGCCGAGAACACTGGCTGCTCCCGCTATTCCCGCGTTCAGCGCAAAGGAGCCTGTGTGTGTAAAACAGTCGAGCACCTTTGCATCCCTGCACAATTTCTGTACTGCGAGCCTGTTGTATTTCTGGTCGAGGAAAAATCCCGTCTTCTGTCCGTCCCGCACATCGACCAGATACCGGACACCGTTTTCCGTGATCTCCACATTTGTGTCAAACGGATCACCGATAAATCCCTTGTAGCGCTCCATGCCCTCCTGGAGCCTCACCTTCGCGTCACTTCTCTCGTACACACCCCGGATCGGGATCCCGTCCTCGGCGAGCACCCCCCGCAGACAGTCGATGATGTCCTGTTTCAACCTGTCAATGCCGAGCGCCAGCGACTCGACTACCAGCACATCCGAAAATTTGTCGATCACGATCCCCGGAAGGAAATCCGCCTCGCCAAATATGACGCGGCAGCTCGACGTGTCAACTGTCTTTTTGCGGTACGCCCACGCATCGCGCACGCGCATCTCTAGAAAATCCCTGTCGATCTGCTGATCCTTGTCCCGCGTCATCATGCGGATGCGGATCCTGGAATGCTGATTGATAAATCCGCGTCCCATCCGATACCCGTCAAAATCATGCACCGCCACAATATCACCATCCGAAAAAGTGCCCATGATCGTCTCAATCTCATTGTCATAAATCCAGAGACCTCCCGCTTTCAGACTCCTGCCCTCTCCCTTTTTCAGCGTCACTATCGCCTCACCCATACCTGTTCTCCTCTCATCCGTATATACTCGTGCGCCGGGCACCCGTGTGCAAAAAAACGGAACGGCCCCGCAAGACCATTCCGCCATATTTAGTATTTTGTGTTGTACTTTCCAGCCAGGAACTTCACGATTGCAATGATCGGCAGAAAACCTGACAAATAACCGATCACCTGCTGCTCCTGCTCCGTAGTCCCCTCCAGTCTCGCATACATCTTCACATAGCAGTTGCCAAGGAAGACCACCAACACAACTGTTGATGCGAGAGAACCGATGAACGGAACAAACGGAAGAACGATCCACACCACCCACCAGAACTTGTAAAGAACTGCAGGTACCGAAATCGATCCAAACATATGTACGCTTTCCTGGTTGTCAGCTGCCACATCTGCAAATGCATACAGCCGTACAAACGGGATCCATGCCATCCACGCCTTGCTGTAACCCAACGCCTTGAGCGCTTTCATATGCGCCAGCGATGACAAGACATAAACCACAAGTCCGATGACCAGGAACACTGCAAGGTATGCTCCAAGCACCGCTAAGAATAATGCTACGTTGTCCATATTGAACCCTCCTCATATCATGAACCACCTGATTAATAAACAACCATTGTACTTTGCGTCTGAAAAACAATTTCTACTGCCTCAAACACTCATGCACACGTGATATGATATAACATTTTTCGTGCTATGTCAACATTCATCCGCATATTTCATCATTTCCTTCTAACAGTTCGTTACTGTTCACACCCCAACTAATTCTGACACAATTTTATGTAATGAAGGCGTAAACAGCAACCCATTTGCAGCACGCTTTTCACTACTATTATTGACGAGTGAACAGTAACAACAGTTCAGCCTCCGGCTTCCTGTTACAAGCATCAAGCCATGCAAAACCCGTTTTGCATGGCTTGATATATCTCAACCACTATGCTTTCTCACGGACTTCGCGGCGCAGTGCGAAGTCCTGGCTGAACTGCTGCATTTCCTGTCCCCAACCCCCCGTTTCCGCAGCTTCTCCATCAGCCATATTTGCATCATTTTTTTCGTTTCTTCACCGCAATACCCGCTGCAGCCGCTGCCGCTGCCACGATAACGCCGCCTGCGATCAGCGGTGCCCTCCCCGGGGATTTTTGTGATTTTTCCGTATCCTTTACATTTTCGGTACTTTCCGGACTGACACTCGTGTCAGTTTCGCTGCCCGTCCGCGCATCCGCCTTCACGATCGTGTCATCGCCCTGCACGAGCACCAGTGCCGAGATACCTGCCACCGACACCGTTCCCTGCGCAGTGCCGACCGATGCCGTTCCTGCCGTCGTGTCATTGACACAGATCTCCCATGTGCCTGCCGGAAGCGCCACATCGACCGCCTCCGCATTGCCGTTCAGGATCACCGTGATCTTCTCCGCCGTGTCACCGTTCGCATTGTTCCCGATCGTGTACCCGACCACATTCGCATCCAAACCGCTCATGAAGACAAGATTGCTCTGGATATCCGCTGTCTCCGCCATGCGGAGCGCGCTGTGCGCCTTGCGGAACGCGATCAGTCCCTTGTAATATTCATATGTGTCCAGCACAGCCGCCTTCTCCGACCACTTGATGCTGTTCGTGGAATCCGGCGACGCATAGCTGTTCTCATCGAAGCCGCCCTCCACTGTCGCCGACGGCTTGCTCCTGAGCATCTCCTCGCCCGCCTGGAAGAAAGGCACGCCCTGTGATGTGAGGATGATCGCGTTGCCGAGCTTGTTCATCCTGATCCTCGTCTCCTCGCTGTCATCCGCATTGGAAATAGCAAGCTTATCCCAGAATGTCAGGTTGTCGTGGCACGAGATATAGTTGATGCTCTGCCCCGGCTGCGCAGCCCAGCTCCTGGTGCCCTTGTCATTTTTGTAAGTCAGCACCTGCGGGTGCGGTGTCGCGGCGACAATGCCAAACTTGATGCTCTCCTCCATCCCGTCCTTGCCGCTGATAAAGCCCTTATCCTGCGCGTCGAACACACTGCCCTTGATCCCGTCCCTGATGTCATCGCTGAATGCGCCAACCCCGTCGATCTTTGCCATGTTCGCCTTCAGAGCCTGCTGTGAGGAAGGAATCGCGCAGTCCCCGCCGGTCCAGCCCTCACCGTACACCATGATCGAGGGATCGATCTCGTCGAGCGCCGCGCGGACCGCCTTCATCGTCTCGATATCATGCACAGCCATCAAGTCAAAACGGAAACCGTCGATATGATACTCTGTAGCCCAGTACACCACCGAATCCACGATATACTTGCGCATCATCGCGTGGTCGGAAGCCGTCTCGTTCCCGCAGCCGGAAGCGTTCGAGTATTTCCCGTCCGCTTTTCTGTAGTAGTAATCGGGCACCGTCTTCTGAAAATAGGAATCTTCTATATTGAATGTGTGGTTGTACACCACATCCATATTCACCCGGATCCCGTTTTTGTGGAGCGCCTGTACCATCTGCTTCATCTCGTTGATGCGCACTTCCCCGTGATAGGGATCCGTGCTGTAGGAACCCTCCGGCACGTTATAATTCTTCGGGTCATATCCCCAGTTAAACTGCGGCGTGTCAAGCTTTGTCTCGTCCACCGTGGCGTAGTCATAACTTGGCAGGATCTGCACATGCGTCACGCCAAGATCCTTGATGTGGTCGATGCCCGTCGCAAGTCCGTCCGCGTTGGTCGTCCCTGTCTCTGTGAGTCCGAGGAACTTTCCCGTGCTGCTGATCCCCGACGACGCATCCGACGACAGATCCCTCACATGCAGCTCATAGATCACCGCGTCTGTGGGATTCGTAAGCGCCGGTCTGGTATCGTTCTCAAATCCCTCAGGATCCGTCGCCCTCAGATCCACGACCATACCCCTGTTGCCGTTCACGCCGGTCGTCCTCGCATAGAGATCCACCGCCTCATTCGTCCTGGTTCCGATCTTGATCGAGTAGGTGTAGTACACGCCGTTCAGATCGCCCTGTTTCTCACACGACCACACGCCCTTCTCACCCATTGTCATCGGAAGCGTCTCCGTGAGATTGTCGCCGTCTCCCTGTTCGTACAGATTGAGCGTAACCTCAGATGCCGTGGGCGCCCACACCTTGAATCCGGTCTTTTCCTTTGTGTACGTGGCTCCCAGATCCCTTCCATCGTACGTGAACGCCTCATCAAAATAGCTTGAACCGATAATTTTATTCATGGATACGGTTGTTCCCTCGTACCCCTCCATCGATATGTCGTATGCCTTTGACAATTCCAACGCCTCCTCCATTGTCAGCAGAATCGCTCTGCCATCCTCGCTGTCCGCCGAAGCCACAGCGTACTCTTTACCGTCGCCGTCCGTGACCTTGATCTGTGCCGCCGGATCGCTGCCGCTCTCTGGTGCGCGAGAGAGCAGTACATGGATCTCCCTGCTCGCCGTCTCCGAGAAATATGCCTCCGCGATCACAGGATTGTAGATCACTTCCTCCATAGTATACCACAAAACAGGGAATTTGGCTATAATAACGAATTTTTACGAAAAAAAGAGATGTACGCGGATGCACACATCTCTTTCGGTCTCAATTCTATTTTCTGACTGCCATTCGGCCAAAGTCCTAATCCTACTTAATGACCACCTGACCCCATGAGTCTGACGGAACAAGCGCCACATACGTCTTTCCAGTGTTCAGCTCGATCTGCTCTCCTGTCTGCTTGTTGAGGTAGATCGTGATCTCGTTCTCCGCCGGCTTGATCCATGTCACTTCCATCGCCTTGCCGTTCGTGATGTAGTATGCATCGCGCCCGGAGTCGATCGCATTGTAGATCAGATATCCGTTTTCGTCAAGCTGCTTGAATGTCGTGTCCTGGATCAGCAGGTTCTTGAACGTCAGCTGCGCGTTGCCGTGCTGCGGATCCGTGTGCGCCTGACCGTACTCATAGTAGTCGTACGTGCCTGTCGACTCGTTATACTGCAGCCTTGAGCTGTTGTGCGGGAACGGAAGCTCGATCTCTGTGCAGTCGATCGCTTCACCCACCGTAGACAGGTCAACCTCCGAGTTGGAGAAATTGTAGTGCTGTCCCTGGTAATACTCATTATACTCCGTGGTGTATTTCGATCCGCTAAACTTCTTGTCAAGATCTCCCTTGCAGATATATTCCGTAAACTCCCTTGACTTGCCATTGTCCACGCGCGAAAATCCGCCGCTGAAATTTGCGGAATACTTCTTTGCGATCCAGTCATTGATATAGAAGGGACCGCCATCGTGACACAGAACCGCATTCCACTCTGCCGCGAGCATGATGTTCGTCGACCTCGTGCTTCGTATACTTCCGAACTGTTCAATCTTGCCCCAATCCTTCACGATCGCCATAAAACGCGTGATCCTGCCGTTTGCCGTGCTGTTCATAATCTCATACACCACATCCGCCTCGGTGAGCCCGTAGTGCGGAAGCGCTGTCTTCTCATTGTCGACCATGACCGCGATCGGCCGCTGGTTCTTTAAGCTCTCGTCGATCCACTCGTTCGTGATCTCGCTGCGGTACATGCCCTCCCGGGACTCCTCCTGCGTCTCCGGCTCTGTGACGGGTTCCGCCACATCAGGTGTCTCCGGCGCATCACTGCCGCCGCTCGATCCTCCCCCTGTGAGATCCGCAAAATTGATCTCCGTCGCAGGTTCCTTTGCTGAATCCTCCTTATTGCCGCACGCTGTCATGGATGCCGCCGCCATCGCGGCTACGAGCAATAAGGCAATGCTCTTATTCCTGATATTTTTTCTTTTCATAATGTCTCCCTTTGGCACCACCGTGTCACTGTGTGCCACTATCCTTCGTCATTAGTTTTCCGTTTTTTGTCCTGTTTATACACCACCTCACCCGGGAGATGGTCAAAACATTTTTATCGTGCAAGCGGCTTCGAATCCTATGCCCATGCACGTTACCTTTACAGTTAACTCCGCCAGGCACCCTCGCGGCACATATGAAATCCGCCTTAGTGCTGCTGCATTCCTGCCCTGACACGGTTCAACGGCACATATTGCGCGAGACCCAAACTTCAACGCCACTTATAAAGGGCAGCTGCAAAAACGCAGACCCTCGGTCGCTTATCACCCCCACTGTAGCGGATTGTGGGTACAGGACACCGCTAACGCCCCGGCTGCACGATGTTATTATTATAACCTCATATCCATCAATAAGTCAATGCAATTCATACTTTTTTAATCAAAACTGAAAATACTGGCTCACTTTGTTCTTCTTTCTCCTGCGCGCCAGGATCTCATAATACGTCAGCACGGTGACAAGCTCCCTGATCCAGGGTTCCTTTTCCCGCCAGGGAGCCTGTTCCGTGAGCGCCCTGTCTGTCATGTCGCTGCCCGCGACATTTGGCTGCGCCCCCTGTTCCTGATCCCCCGATGCCGTCTCCTCATTTGTTCTGATGACCGCCACGACACTCTCCACCATCCGCTGGATCGTCAGTTTGTCGGGATACTGGTCATAGATAAAACTCCCGTCGTAATCCATCTTGTCGACAACGCTGCCTATGGTGTTCTGGTACTTCCTGGCATATGTAGGGTACATCTGCTGCAGATACTCAAGATCCTCCAATATCCTGTCCTCGGACACGATCCCGGGCTGCGCCCACTGTCCGTAACCCTGATATCCCATATAAAAAGGAAAAGCACTGTAATAATCCATATTCCGAGTTCCTCACTTTTTATGATTATCATATGCATCTCCCCCCAAAAAGTGCAGTGGAGGCACGGCTTGCACACATACATTGTCAAAGCCTTGACAATATCTGCAAATCAGCATAAAATAAGGAAAGAATAAAAACACGGAAAGGAAGTGCGTCTTTACATGGACAGTTGCGACGGCAGCGGACAACATCATACGGGTGAATACACTGCAGCCAGGCTCTGTACAGGGACGCCGGCGTCCTTCGTCTGACCCCAGCGCAGCCAGACTGCTGCGTCTGGATTCGCCCGCGCAGATTCGGGGTACACCAGAAATGCTGTATACCTCTATACTGTATAACTATATAATAGAAGGGCGATGATATTTTGGAAAATGAAGTTTTGAACAAACCGGATTATATCAGGGAGTTAGTCGGACTGGTCAGAGGCGGCATGGGCAGGAGCCAGCTTGCGAAGGAACTCGCCAATTATCACGACAACGATATCTCAAACGCGCTTGACGAGCTGAGCAGCGATGAGCGCAAGATCCTCTACCACACGCTCGGCGATGAGCGCATCTCCGAGATCTTTGCCTATCTCGATGATCCAGGCAGATACCTTGGGGAACTGGAGCTCGAGCGCGCCGCGGATATCATCGAGAACATGGATGCCGACGACGCCGTGGATGTGCTCGAGGAGATCGACGAGGTGACCAGGCGGCAGCTGATCGAGCTGATCGACGAGGAGTCCAAGGAGGATATCAAGCTGATCTGTTCCTATGAGGAGGACGAGATCGGCAGCAAGATGACCACAAACTTCATCGAGATCGGCAAGAGCCTCACCATCAAGCAGGCGATGCGTTCCCTGATCGCACAGGCGGAGGAGAATGACAATATCTCGACGCTGTTTGTGAAGGACGACGACGGAACCTTTTACGGCGCCATCGATCTCAAGGATCTGATCGTGGCAAGGAATTACATGAGTCTGGAAAACCTGATCACGCACTCCTTCCCGTACGTGCGGGACCACGAGACGATATCGGACTGCATCGAGCGCCTGAAGGATTACGCGGAGGATTCCATCCCCGTGCTGAACGACAAAAATGAGCTGATCGGTGTCATCACCGCGCAGGACATCGTCGAGGTCGTCGATGACGAGCTGGGCGACGACTACGCGAAGCTCGCCGGCATGAGCGAGGAGGCGGAGCTCGAGGAGTCCCTGGCTGAGAGCATCAAAAAACGCCTGCCGTGGCTGATCGTGCTTCTCGGGCTGAGCATGTGCGTGTCGACCGTGACAAGCCTGTTCGAGGGCGTCATCGCACAGCTTGCCATCATCGTAAGCTTTCAGTCCGTGATCCTTGGCATGTCCGGCAATGTGGGCACGCAGTCCCTCGCAGTCACGATCCGGCTGCTGATGGACGAAAATCTCGAGACAAGGCAAAAGATCGGCATGATCTTCCGTGAGATGCGGATAGGGTTTTCCAACGGACTGATCCTGGGCATACTATCCTTTGCCTTTATCGGCGGTTATCTGTGCCTGCTCAAGGACAAATCGCCGCAGTACGCCTTTGCGATATCGCTCTGTGCAGGCATCGCCCTCCTGATGGCAATGACGATCTCAAGTATCGTCGGCACTTCCGTCCCGATGTTTTTCAAAAAAATAAACGTGGATCCGGCAGTCGCTTCCGGACCGCTGATCACGACAGTGAACGATCTGATCGGCGTGGTCACTTACTACGGCGTCGCCTGGCTGCTGCTCATCAACTTCCTGCATCTGGGGTGACAGGGCAACATTTCGTTCCTATGCATAAAAATCCATTATATACAAATACTAGCAATACAGTTAAGCTTATTTATGAACTTGCTAATCAGGAACCCCGGCAAACATGACCGTATGACTCAGATCCAGGCAAGCCATGCGGTCTTGTCATTCCGGGAAGGTTCCATACTGGGAATGGAGGAAATATCGGTGAAAGCTACGGGAATAGTGCGTAGGATTGACGATTTAGGACGCGTTGTCATACCAAAAGAGATCAGAAGGACTTTGAGGATAAGGGAATCGGATCCGCTTGAGATCTTCACGGATCACGAGGGTGCCATCATTCTGAAAAAATACTCACCCATCGGTGAGCTTGGAAGCTTTGCGAAACAGTACGCGGAGAGCCTCTCGCAGGTGTCCGGTCATCTGGCGCTGATCGCGGACAGGGACCAGATCATAGCCGCGGCGGGCAGCAACAGCAAGCAGGTGCTCGGAAAATCTGTCAGCAAGGCGTTGGAAGAAAAAATGAATTCGCGTGAGACCGTGTGCACATCGCGCAGTGATAAAGACTATGTGTCCGTGACCGAAGACGAATCGGAGGAGTATCAGCACGAGGTGATCATACCGATCATCACACAGGGTGATGTGATCGGCGCCGTCGTACTCCTGTCCGCCAAGGCGGGCGACGAGATGAACGAGGTGGAGATGAAGCTTGCCCAGTCCGCAGCCGGGTTTCTCGGCAAACAGATGGAGCAGTGATCGATTTCAAATCGAGCAGGGGAACGACCTTCTCCACTACCCGGGTGCCCGGCGCATAAAAAAGGACAACACCGCTGTCCTTTTTTTGTTTTATCTTTCATTATATGTTGGTTTCATATGTGTCTGTGATCAGAGGTTCTTGAACCGTCCGACTTCGCCGCTCAGCCGCTGGGAGATCTCCTGGTTGCTGACAGTCTGCTGCTTTATCTGTTCCATTGACGACACCAGGCTCACAGCACTCTCCGCGACATTCGTCACGCCCCTGGCGCTCTCGTCGACCGCGGTGGAGATGTCGTTCAGCCCTGTTGTCATCGCGCTGATCGTGTCCCGGATCTCCCCTGTGTTTTTGGAAAATTCCTCGATCAGGCTGTTCATGCTGTCGGCATCGCTCTCATACTTTTCGACGACGACCACAAACTCATCGTAATCCTGCAGTACCTTCTCGTCCACAAACCGGAGCATCGTCTCCGCATTGCCCGCAAGCTTCTCCACCGCACTGATCACCAGATTGCTGATATTCTGGATATTGTTTGCCGTGTTCGCACTGCTGTCGGCGAGTGCCCGGATCTCGTCTGCCACAACCGCAAATCCTTTGCCGGCATCACCCGCCCTCGCCGCCTCGATGGAGGCATTCAGCGAGAGCAGATTGGTCTGGCTTGTGATGTCGAGGATCTCTCCCGTCAGCTGCTTGATCTTTTCCACGCTCCTGCTCTCCTCAAGCGCCTCGCCAAGCATCTCCCGGATCTCGATGATCTTGCCGCTCGTCTGGTCTTTGCCAGCGATCGTATTCTGGTGCATCTCCCCGGCGCGCCGCTTGATCTTCTGCACGAGCTCGACACCGTTATCCACGCTGTTATTCATGTTCTGCACTTCATGCAGCACCGTGTCGCTGCCCTCCGCGATCTGGCCGATCGTGGCTGCGATCTCCTCCATGCTCGCCGACATCTGCTCCATCGTCGCCGAGATGCCCCCCGCACTCTCATTGGAATCCTGGACATTGCTGCCGATGTTCGAAGTCAGTATGTCCATATTCTCCGACTGTACCTTTATAATGTTCATGATACCCTGGAGCTGCTCTATGAAGTTATTGATGCCATCGACCAGCTGCCCTACTTCGTTCTTCGTCTTGACGTGGATACGGCTTGCCAGATCCCCCTCGTTATTGCGGATCCTGGAGATGATGTCGTCGAGCTGGTCGCTCGCACTCTTTGCCGGCCTCGCAATGTGGATGATGCTGAACAGACTTGCGACTGCCATCAGTATCAGGAATAAGATCAGAAAAAGGAGCACCACGCCTGTGTAGCTGCGCATGGAAGCGATCGTGTCGGAAACCGCATTCTGGGAGCGCTCATCCAGCAGCGCGTCAAACTGTACCTCCACTTCCTCCAGCGCGAGGGACTGCTGGCGGATCCCGCCGGAAAGCTCGCCTGCCTTGCCCATATCGCCCGCAAGCATGGACTGTCCGATCTGGATCGTCATATCCTCGATCGCCTGCGCCTCCCTGCCGTATTCATCGACCAGGGAAGCAAGCGCTGCATCCCCCTCCTGCTGGCAGAGCGTCCGCATCGTCTCGATGATCGCAGCAACCTGCCCCTTGCGCCCCTGCACATCCTGGGAGATCGATTCCGCGGCCTCCCTGCTCTGCGTCATCGTGATCAGGTAGGCGGATGATTTGTCGTCATCCACCACACTCACGAGATTTTTGCTCCTCTCCTGCAGTGCCATGTAAATATCTGCCGTCCGCTTCACCGCACCTCCTGCATTCTGCAGCGCACGGACACTCAGCACCGACGTGACTGCATAAATAACAGTCAGCATCACCAACAGCGCAACGATCCTCGGTCCCATTTTCCCTCTCATAGCTTTTTCTCCTTCCTCTTCCTATAGCGGCCCCTTTCCCTGTATAATAAGTTTCCTGATGTCTGCGAGCGATTCCGCCACCGCATACAGCAGCGGTCTGATCTCCGCATCCGGCTGTGTCAGATCCGGAACCATCACCGGTCTGCAGCCCGCTGCGTATGCCGACCTGATACCGTTTGGTGAATCCTCGACCGCGATGCAGTCCATCGGCTTCTCCCCGATCTGCTCGCAGGCATACAGATAGACATCCGGCGCGGGCTTTCCGTTTGCCACCTGCTTTGCGCTCACGATCCTGTCAAACTGATCCCTGACGCCGATCGCACCAAGGTGCTGCAGCGTGAGCTCAATCGGTGTCGCTGTCGCCACTGCCGCCTTGATGCCCCTCTCATGCAAAAAAGCCAGTATCTCATCAATACCGGGCTTTTTCTCCAATCCATATTGCTCAAGGCGCTCTGCCACAAGGCGGCGCCTCACTTCACGTACCGCATAATAATCAAACCCTGCTCCGAAGATGTCCTTCATCATCTCCGCGGCAAGCCTTGCGTCACAGCTGCGCAGCATCAGCGCATGCTCCCTGCCAAAATCCGCATACCCCGCCATGTGTGCCGCCTCACACCACGCTGCATTGTAATGTTTTTCCGTGTCGATGAGCACTCCGTCCATGTCAAATATCACTGCTTTGATCATATCATTCCTCTAACCCTTATATCCCGCCTGCACCTCCCCGTTTGAAGGTACACGCCATTTATGCCTCCATGTCCCGTCCCTGCAGGCACTCAATTCCCTGCATACAGGATCTTCTCCTTGGGCACCTCCTGGTTCTGCTGCATCAGATTCAGCAGCGTGATGTAATTCTTGATCATGTCACGCGCGGTATTCTCCTCGCCGTCGAGGTTCTTCCCGTACTGCTGTTTCAGAAAATAGATGTAATCATCATGCTCGAGCTTCGGCGTGTACGCGTACAGAATCCCATGTATGTCAGCCAGCTTCTCGAGCAGCACATACATCTCTCCCGGGTTCAGCACGGACAGTCTGATCACCGGAGATGCCATATCCCGCATCTTGATCCTGCCCTCCTGCTCGAAACTTGACTCCGCGAGCCTTGAGCGCAGCGGCTCAAAACTGAACACGCCCCGCACAGGGTCCTCCATCGCCTCCCGCGTGACACTGATGATGATCCCCAGATAAGAAGCCTTTCCCTGCAGCGCGTCATTGTAGATCGACAGCAGCTTGTTGTAATTGTACTCCCTGCCCACACGGCTCGGTATCTCATACAATGTCGAGAGCTCATCCATACAGACATAGAGCCCCGCATACCCTGCCTTCACCACAAAATCCGCAAACAGCTTGATGAAGTCGTACCAGTTGTCATCGGTGATGATCAGGTTCACTCCCAGGTCGGTCTTCGCTTCCGTTCTGGTCCTGTACTCCCCGCAGAGCCATCGCAGAGCCCTTTTCTGCAGCTCCACATCCCCTTTGCGATACCCCTTGTAATAGGATGCGAGCACTTTGCCGAAATCAAAACCGTTTACCCGCTCCTCCATCGAGGACGTCACTTTATAGATCTTCTGACTGACTCTGACGTCAAAGATCTCATGCCCGGGTACAAGTCCCTCGAACTGCACCACTTCGTTTTCGAGCGTTCCGATCCACTTGTCAAGAATGAGCTGCAATGCTCCGTTATCGGGACTCGCATGCGTCGCCATGTTTCTGATCAATTCCCGGTACGTGGACAGCCCCTGCCCCTTATTTCCGACAAATCTCTTGTCCACAGAGAGCTCCACATCGGTCACGACAAAGTTTTTCTCCATCACATGGTTTCTCAGCGCATGCATGAGAAAGGTCTTGCCGCTTCCGTATTTCCCCTCGATAAAGCGAAACGCCGCCCCTCCCTGCTCGATGATGGATACGTCCTGCAACAGCGCCTGAATCTCACTCCTTCTCCCCACAGTAATGTACTCAAGCCCTATCCTCGGAACGACTCCGCTTTTTAAGGAATTTAAAACGGTGGCTGCTGTTGTCCTCGATATCCCGCTATCCATACACCCCATTCCTCCCCATACTGCTGTGTGCCAGTGGAAACTCCCCAGTTCCACCCGCACTCTATGTATTACGATATTATACTACTCTGAGCTGTGACTGCACAAAATCCGCATCCGCCCTGATCCGGTCGAGATTTTCAAGGCTGAATTCATACGCGAGGGACTCCCGCTCGCTGTCCTTGTTCAGACGCTCGAACGCCTTCTCGATCATGATCATCCGTTTCTGATGGAAGAGTGTCGCGTAGATGCGTTTGTGGATCTGCTGTGTCGTCTTGCCTGCGTCCGCGTCATAGTCCATGACCTCGATCAGGCGGTCCGCATCGTACGGATAAAAATCCGTCGAGCAGGACCTGCTCGATCTGCCAACCGATATGCAGGTTCCCATAGACAGCTCACCGTCGCACAGATAGACCATCAGTATCGGCCGCTGCAGCAGCCCGGCGAACACATCCGTAAGCAGATCCGGATCGATCTTTCTCTTGAGATTCACCTCAAACACCGACAATCCCTGCTCCCTGACGAGCTCTTTCATGTCCTTGACTCCCTCTTTGTCCACCAGATGATAACTCCACTCAACGCTCTCGATCTCAGCTTCAAAGATGCGGCGGCATTTCAGATTGTCAATCTTCTGGAACAGCGCGTCAAGCGGCATCCCTTTATCAACTTTGTACTGCTTTGGAATATTGTATCTTCCCTCGCTCATACAGATCCCCACCTTTACATAGTGCATATTTGAACCGTTAACGTTTTATGTTAATCGTTTCTCCCCTATTATAATATACAATTTATATTATTTCTACAATTTGTTTTATTTTCCTTAATTTTTGTGAAATATGTCAATTAAGTTTCAAAAAAATACCTCAAATAAAGAAGGAAATCTGTCATATTCCACAGATTCCCTTCCCCCTCACAGCGCTTTTTAACCTGTTATGCCGTCCAGCTCCGTCTGCAGCCGCGCAAGATCCTCGCGGATCGCGATGTGCTGCGGACACGCCTGCTCGCACTTGCCGCACTTGACACAGTTGGACGCCTTGTTCGCCTCGTCGATCCCGTTTTTCCAGTTCCACCTCGCCTCGTTCACATTCTCATATATGTGGTACTGGTTCCAGATGCCAAAACACCGCGGAATATCGACACCCGCAGGGCAGGGCATGCAGTAGCGGCAGCCTGTGCAGCCGTTCTGAACCCTGCTGCGCAGCGCATCCGACACCTTCTCGATGACCGCCTGCTCCTCGTCCGAGAGCGGCTCGAAGCCTGCAAAGGTCGAGAGGTTATCCTCCACCTGCTCCATCGTCGACATGCCGCTCAGCACCACTTTCACATTGTCAAAGCTGCCGGCATAGCGCAGCGCCCACGAGGATGCAGTCGCACCCGGCCGCACCTTCTGAAACAGCTCGTTGATGCCCTCCGATGGAAGGTTTGCAAGCGAACCGCCCTTGACAGGCTCCATGACCACGATGGGAATGCCGAGCTTTTCGGCAAGCTCCACGCCCTTCAATGTCGCCTGCGTGTCTTTGTCCATATAGTTTAGCTGGATCTGGCAGAAATCCCACTTGTAGGACGTGATGATCTCCTCAAACGCCTCATAGTCGTCATGAAACGAAAATCCGAGGTATCTGATCTTTCCCTCCGCGCGCAGCCTCTCACAGTACCCAAGAACGTCAAGCTCCTTCGCAAACCGCCAGCGGTCCTTCCCCAGCGCATGCATCAGATAAAAATCGACATGATCCTTCTGCAGGCGCTCGAGCTGCTCCGAAAAAATGCGCTCCACATCCGCGATCGTCTTTACAGACCACAGCGGCAGCTTTGTCGCCAGATAATACGAATCCCTCGGATACCGTGCAAGCGCCTTGCCCGTGACCACCTCGCTCATGCCGCCGTGGTAAGGATACGCCGTGTCAAAGTATGTGACCCCCGCCTGGTACGCCCGGTCGATCATGGCAAGCGCTTCCTCCTCGTCGATGCTGCCGTCCGCGTTTGTCGGGAACCGCATACAGCCAAACCCCAACAGTGACGTGCTGATCCCCAGATTTTCCATCTTTCTGTACTCCATAAAAGTTCTCCTTTCAATTTGGTTCCATATTTATCGTAAGCCGTTCCCGCGGGCTCAGCTGTCGTACAGCAGTGCCATGTCCGCAAGCACTTTTCCTGTATGCGCCATCATGAGCTCAGCCTCTTTCTCTATTAAACCATACTTTTTGTATTTTAGCACGAAATTTGGTGTCCCTTTTGCAGAAAATTCCAGGACACCTTTGTACTTTGCCATCAGATCGGGAAGTCGCTCTACCCGGACGGGCGCATAGGGCTCCATGAAAAACGTGACCTGCCCCACCTTTCCCTTGATCTCTGTCACATACCGCCTGTGCGCCGTGACGCGGATCAGTGAGATTTGGATCAGATTCTCGACAGACTTCGGCACATTGCCGAAGCGGTCCCTGAGTTCCTTTCTCATGTCATCGCACTCCGCCTCGTTCTCAAGGCTCGCGATGCGCTTGTATATGTCAAGCTTCTGTACCTCGTTGACGATGTACTCTGGCGGGATAAAGGCGTCGACGTCCATGTCCACATAGGTGCCGAAATCCGCCTCGACTTTTTTCGTCCCCTTGAGCGTCCTGACCGCCTCGTTGAGCATCTTGCAGTACAGGTCATAGCCGACTGCCTCCATATGCCCGTGCTGGCGCTCTCCGAGCAGATTTCCCGCCCCCCTGATCTCAAGGTCGCGCATCGCGATCTTGAATCCGCTGCCCAGATCCGTGAACTCGCGGATCGCCTGCAGGCGCTTCTCCGCCACTTCCTTGAGCATCTTGTCCCGCCTGTACATCAAAAACGCGTACGAAGTCCTGTTTGAGCGCCCCACGCGCCCGCGCAGCTGGTAGAGCTGTGAGAGCCCCATCGCGTCGGAGTCGTGGATGATCATGGTGTTGACATTCGAGATGTCGAGTCCGGTCTCTATGATCGTCGTCGACACCAGCACATCAATCTCACCGCCGATGAACTGGAACATGATCTTCTCGAGCTCATGCTCCTTCATCTGACCGTGGGCGTACGCCACGACCGCCTCCGGGACGAGACGCGCGACCTGGCTGGTGATCTCCTCTATATTGTTGATGCGGTTGTACACATAGTACACCTGCCCCTGTCTCGACAGCTCGCGGACGATCGCCTCGCGCACCATCTCCTCGTTGTACTCCATGACGTAGGTCTGTATCGGCTGGCGCTCCCCCGGCGCCTCCTCGAGAACGCTCATGTCGCGGATCCCCACGAGGCTCATGTGCAGTGTCCGCGGGATCGGCGTCGCCGTCAGCGTCAGCACATCCACATCCTCCTTGACCTGCTTGATCTTCTCCTTGTGGCGCACGCCAAAACGCTGCTCCTCATCGACGATCAGAAGCCCCAGATCCTTGTACTGCACGTCTGCCGACAGCAGTCTGTGCGTGCCGATGACGATATCCACCAGCCCTTTTTTCAGCCCCTCGACCGTCTTCTTCATCTCGCCCGCTGTCCGAAAACGGGACATCATCTCCACGCGCACCGGAAAGTCCTTCATGCGCTGCATAAATGTGTTGTAGTGCTGCTGTGCCAGGATCGTCGTCGGCACAAGGTAGGCGACCTGCTTTCCGTCCTGAATGGCTTTGAACGCCGCGCGGATCGCGATCTCCGTCTTTCCGTAGCCCACATCGCCGCAGATCAGCCGGTCCATGATCCGCGGGCTCTCCATATCGCTCTTGGTCGCCTCGATGGCAAGGAGCTGGTCGCCCGTCTCCTCAAACGGGAACATCTCCTCAAACTCCTGCTGCCACACGGTGTCCCTGCTGAAGATAAAGCCCTGTTTTTGTTGCCGGACGGCATACAGCTCAACGAGATCCCGGGCGATCTCGTTGACTGCCGACTTCACCCTCGTCTTCGTCTTCACCCACTCCTGGGTGCCGAGCTTGTTCAGTTTCGGCCTTTTTGCCGCGTCGGACGAGGCGTATTTCTGGATCGCGTCAAGCCCCGTCGCAAGGACGTAGAGATTGCCGCCGTCGCGGTACTCGATCTTGATATAATCCTTTACAACCTTGTCTACCTCAACCTTCTCGATCCCCTTGTAGACACCGAGTCCGTGGTTTTCATGGACAACGTAATCCCCCACTTTCAGATCCGAAAAATTCTGGATCTTCTGACCCTCATACGCCTTTTTCTTCTTTTTGCGCTGCTGCTTCCCAAAGATATCCGTCTCGGAGATCACGACAAACTTTAACATCGGGTACTCAAATCCCTTCCGGACGGAACCGTGGTACGTCATGATCTCCCCCGGCTGAAGGATCCTGTCCGAGTCCTCCGAGTAGAAGGCGAGCAGTCCCTCGTCCATGAGATCCGCGGCAAGGCGCTTGGCGCGCGTCGCGGATGCGGACAGCAACAGCACCCTGTATCCCTGCTTCCTGTAATGGTTCAGATCCTTCACCAGCTCCGCAAAGCTATTATTATAGGAAGAGATATTTCTGGCATTGACGGCATACCGGTCTGCGAATTTGATGCCAAATCCCTTGAACTCCATGGCAGAGAGCGCAAGGATACGCGCATCCTCAAGCTTAGCCATCGTCTCCTGCACGGAGTAGAGCACCTCCGTCTGCCCAGGCAGGATATACCCTTTTTCCGTCCTGTTTGCCATGCTCTCGCGAAATTCCAGCTCCACAGCCCTTGCGTGCTCCTCGATCCGCAGCGGTTCGTCGAGATAGATGCAGCATCGCCTGCTCTTCAAAAGATCGGTGAAGGACATGGTGTCCTCATAGAAATAGTGGATGAAACTGTCGAGGTTCACCAGGTTCTGGAACTGTGTCACCTGCTCCCTCAGATCAGACACCGCCGCCTCGAGACGGTGCGCCTCCTCCGGCTTTGTCTGCTCCCTGAAAAGCTTCGCCTGCGCCTTGCAGTCCTTCTCGATCCTGTGAAATCCCTTGTCGAGCACGGACTGCGGCAGGATCAGTTCCGCCGCCGGATAAACTGACACCTGTGTCATATTTTCCTCGACGGAGCGCTGGCTCAGCACGTCAAAGGTGCGGATCGATTCGACCTCATCCCCCCACAGTTCGATGCGGACAGGATTCTCCGCGGTCAGGTCAAAAATGTCAACGATCCCTCCGCGGATCGAAAACTGCCCCGGCGCCTCCACCTGGTAATTCTTCTCGTACCCCATCGCCACGAGCCTGCGCGCAAGCGCCCGCTCCTCGACCACGCTGCCCTTCCCGATGCTGATGATGTTGTCCTCGAGCACGGACAGCGGGATCTGATGCGCCATCAGTGCCGAAAAAGTCGTGACGATCGTGACCGGGATCTTCTCGAGCAGCCTGCGCTGCACCGCCATCCTCTCCTTGACAAGCTGGTTGCCGTGCACATCCGCCTGGTAGAAGATCAGATCCTTCGCCGGATAGAAATACGACTCCCTGCAGTACAGGCGGCAGTCCTCCAAAAGCTCCCTCGCCTTGATATCGCTGTAGGTCACGATCAGCTTCACGTCATAATCCTGATCCGTGCCAAACACCATGTGGAGTTTCTGGGAATCCACACAGCCGCTTATGCTCACCTTTCCGCCCTTTTTATCCAATGCTTTTATAGTCTCTTCGTACTCGCCGAGCTCCCTGATCGGTGCCAATACTGTGTTCACGATTGATCGTCCTCCATATCTATACTCTATCGCTGCTGCCGCCTTGCCGGATCTATCCCCGCTTTTGCGGCAGATCGTTTGCCTGCCGGTATCACTCACGCTTCGTATTCTTCACATTATAGTTGTTCATCGCCATGTCCACCTGATCCTCGAGCATCATATTCACCGCGCCGTCCACCTTCTCCAGGCTCTCCGCCATCACCTTCATCTCTTCTTTGCTGAAATGACCGAGCACATAGTCCGCGAGGTCATATCCCTTCGGCTTCTCACCGACGCCGACCTTGATGCGCAGAAACGTGTCGCTCCCCAGATTCGCGATAATGTTCTTGATGCCATTGTGCCCGCCCGAACTGCCCTTCTTGCGGATGCGCAGCTGGCCGACGTCGAGACTGATATCGTCGTAGATCACGATCAGCTCACTCGCCGCGTCGACCTTATAGTAATCCACCACCGCGCGGATTGCCTCGCCGCTCAGGTTCATGTATGTGAGCGGCTTCACAAGCACGACCTTCGTGCCGCCGATCACGCCCTTCCCGACCAGTGCCCTGTGCCTGCAGTCCATCACGCTGATATTGTACTTGTCCGCAAGCGCATCGACCGCCATAAAACCGATATTGTGTCTCGTATTCTCGTACTCCTTTGTTGGATTTCCAAGCCCTGCTATAATAACCATCTTACTGTCTCCTAACCACCGCATACTCGTCCCCGTTTCTGTAATAAGGGCAATCCTTATACTGTCTCTCCATCACCCGCACCATGTCATCCTCATCCATATTGACTTCGCAGTAATAACGCGCGTCATCCTCGTCATATACATTATATGCACATGTATCGCAATTTGAACTTGCCATTTTATCCAATCCTTTCCCTGCAGCGCGTTTGAAGTTTGAATCATCATTCGCACCGTCTGCCCCTGTTTTAACGCAAGAAAACCCTTATCGGTCTGCCAGCCCTGCAGATCAATAAGGTTTTTCTATTTCCCGCACCGATCAAATCCGTTTTCAAAATACATACTCATTTTTATTATAACAAATATGCACGAATTAACAACTACTTTTTTCCCGATGTCTCCTGCGCATGAAACCCTGCACAGTCACCCCACTCCCTGCCACAAATCACAATACATCCCCCATTGCAACTGCTCCTTGAGTCGCCCCAGAATCCACTCAAGCACAACTTGATAGACTTTTAGGACAATTCTGTTACAATAAAAATATCTCAAGCAACTTCAAAACCAAACTACAAACCAAACCAAAAAGAAAGGATGAACACTATGTTTAACATGACAAAAATCGCAAAGAAGATATGCACACTGAGAAAGGAGCACAACATGACGCAGGTCGAACTCGCCGACCAGCTTGGCATCAGCTATCAAGCTGTCTCCAACTGGGAGCGCGGCAACAGCATGCCCGACATCAGCAAGCTCCCCGAACTTGCCGCGATCTTCAACATATCCATCGATGAACTCATCGGAGAGAAATCCGTGCTCATCGAGGCTGCCGTCAACGATGAACTCATCGAGTGCATCGCGCAGAACGAGATCTCGGAGTGTGAGCTCGACAATACCCTTCCGCTGCTCAAACCTTCCCAGATCGACACCCTTGTCAAGGACACGGACCTGCTCAAGTCCGAGAAGCACAAAGTTCACATAACCGCACTCCTCCCGTACATGGATGCGTGCGACGTGCAAAAGCTTGCCTTCAAAGCCCTAGAAGACGACAAGTCGATCCGTAAATATCTCCCTTATATGAATGATGCGGATGTCAAGACACTTGCTGACAAAGCTTTTGAAAAGGGAGAGTCCCTCAACAGTTTCCTTCCGTTTCTAGACAAGGAAGCTGTCCGCATGTTTGCCGACAAAACACTCGAGACGGGCGGATCCATCAAAGCTTTCTTTCCGTTTTTGAGCAAAGAAGATCGGATTACATTCACACAGAAAACTTTTGAGAGCGGAGCTTCCATCAAAGGCTTCCTTCCGTTTTTAGACAAGGAGGCTGTCCGCATGTTTGCCGACAAGACGCTCGAGACGGGCGGATCCATCAACACCTTCCTTCCGTTCCTGAGCAAACAGGACATCCGCAATATCGCTTTCACGACAGACGATGAAGAATAAAAACTCCCCAAAAAAGCCATCCGCTATAAACGGATGGCTTTTGACCCACATTTTATACAATAATATGCTAAGAAACTACTTCCTCTTCCGGCTCTAAGAGTGCCTTCTCGTAACTTTCAAGAATTGTTTTCTGGATCGTGTCCCTTGTGTTTGAATTGATCGGATGAGCGATGTCCCTGTACTCGCCGTCGGCTGATTTCTTGCTCGGCATCGCGATGAACAGACCTTTCTCACCCTCGATCACCTTAATGTCATGAACCACAAATTCATCATCGAGTGTGATCGAAACTACTGCTTTCATTTTTCCCTCTTTTGTGATTTTTCGAACGCGAACATCTGTTATTCTCATTCTTTTGTCCCCCTTTTGCAAGTCCTGTTTCCTTTTGTTGATTTTTTGTTATAAAACATACCTCTCATTTTTCTCAACCACAACTTTTATGCCGGTCTCCCCGACGTGGTGCGAGTTTGCTCGAATAGTATCGCGGCTTTCTACAATACAATTTTCAATGTGGGTGTTATCGCCCAGATACACATCGTTTAAAATGATGGAGTTTTTAATAGTACAGTTGTTGCCGACAAAAACCTCCTTGAACAGGATCGAATTCTCCACCGTTCCGTTTACGATACATCCGCTCGAGATCAGGCTGTTGCGAACCTGTGCTCCCGGATTGTACTTTGCAGGCGGCAAGTCGTCAACCTTGGAATATACGTCCGGATACTGTTTGAAGAAATAGTCGCGGATCTCCTTTTTGAGGAAATCCATGTTCGTGCCATAGTAGTCCTCGACTGTCGCGATATTCCTCCAGTAGGATTCGATCCTGTAACCGTATATCCGCTTTACATCTTTATAGCGTATAAGGATGTCCTGCACGAGATCGTGCCGTCCCTCCTCGGCGCTCTTCTCAATCAGTTCGATGAGCTGTCTGCGCCTGATCACATAGATCCCGCACGACACGGTCTTTGACCTCGCCACCATGGGCTTCTCCTCGAACTCCTCGATACGCCCGTCATCGTTCATCCTGACAACGCCGTACCGATCCACATCCGCATCCTCGGACATCTCCTTCACCACAACGGTGATGTCCGCCTTCTTTGCAATGTGGTATTCCAACACTTTATTGTAATCCATCTTGTAGACGCAGTCGCCCGTGGCGATGACTACATATGGCTCGTGGCTTCTCTTTAAAAACAGGAGATTCTGGTAGATACTGTCCGCTGTCCCCTGATACCAGTTGCTGTTCTCCGGCGTGACTGTCGGTGTGAACGTATACAGACCTCCCTGCTTGCGCCCGAAATCCCACCACTTCGATGAACTCAGATGTTCGTGAAGACTCCTGGAATTATACTGTGTGATCACCGCAACTTTCTGGATGTGCGAGTTGGACATGTTGCTCAACACAAAATCAATGCTCCTATAACTGCCTGCGATCGGCATCGCAGAGATCGCTCTCTTGTGGGATAGTGCTCCCATCTTCCTGCTGTTACCGCCAGCTAATACGATTCCTAATGCTCTCATTCTCAATCCCCCACCTTTATCAATGTCTTGCCGCTGTCCAACACACCATTTGGATAATCGGAAGCCGCCGTCTCACCGAAAACGACTGTATTCTTACCGATCTTAACATTGGCGGGAACGATCGATCGCTCACCGATTGTGACAAGCCCGCTGTTATAGATGTCAGGCCTTGTATCGTTCTCCTTCTCAGGGAGCGTGCCAAGCTGTGTCTCGCTGCCCACACGCGAATGCTCGTCTATGATCGCCTTCTCGACCGTGCACCGGTCGCCGATCTGCGTCTGGTTCATGATGATGGAGTTGCGCACAACGGTCCCCTCGCCGATGACAACACCGCAGCCGATGACAGAGTTGTAGACCTGTCCATATATTTCCGAGCCCTCCCCGATGATACTGCGCTCAACGACACTGTCCGCAGCGATATACTGGGGTGGCAGAACCTCGCTCTTTGTGTAGATCTTCCAATATTCCTCATAGAGGTTGAACTCCGGCACGATGTCGATCAGCTCCATGTTCGCCTCCCAGTAGGAGCTCAGTGTGCCGACATCCTTCCAGTAGCCGTTGAACTCGTAGGAATACATCGGGCAGCCCTTCTCATGACAGTACGGAATGACATGCTTGCCAAAATCAAGTGCCGGCTGGTCTGCTTTGGCGATCAGCGCCTCTTTGAGTGTTTTCCAATTAAATATGTAAATTCCCATGGATGCCAGGTTGCTTCTGGGGTTTTCCGGTTTCTCTTCAAAGTCCATGATCTTCTTGTTCTCATCTGTGATAACGATCCCAAAACGTTTCGCTTCCTCGATCGGCACCGGCATTGATGCGATCGTCACCGCAGAGCCGCTCTCCTTGTGGAAGTCAAGCATCACTTCGTAATCCATCTTGTAGATATGGTCCCCCGAGAGGATCAGCACATAGTCAGGGTTATAATTCTCCATGTACTCCAGATTCTGGAAGATGGCGTTGGCAGTTCCCGTATACCACTCGCTCTCGCTGCTCTTCTCATAAGGCGGCAGTACCGTCACACCGCCGACATTCCGGTCCAGATCCCAGGGAATACCTATACCGATATGTGTATTCAGCTTCAGCGGCTGATACTGTGTCAGCACTCCGACTGTGTCGATACCGGAATTGATACAGTTGCTCAGCGGAAAGTCGATGATACGGTATTTCCCGCCGAAAGCAACAGCCGGTTTTGCCATTTTTGATGTCAGGACACCCAGTCTAGAGCCCTGTCCACCTGCTAAAAGCATGGCAATCATTTCTTTTTTAATCATGTTGTCACCCCTACTTACATAATAATAGGCTTCTCATATTTTGCATATAACAGACCCTGATTTATTATAACATACATTTTCGTTAAAGGGAACAACTTTAACATCATTCCAGGGAATATTTCCATACATTTTTTCCAAAATCTTTCCTGTCTTTGGCAGCAAACCCAAAATTTCAACATGCAGACCAAATTTTATTGCTTTTACTATGGAAAAGTTACCTTGTGAGGTGTATATTAATAGAAGAATCACAATAAAATGAAACAAGTACACATTTCCAGAACATGTGATCCAAAATGATTAATATAGGAAGGAACATAGTTTGATGTATCAGATTAATTTCAATACCCCCATCCATGTACATTTTATCGGAATCGGCGGAATCAGCATGTCCGGTCTCGCCCAGCTTCTGATCGAAAAGGGCTTTGCGGTCAGCGGTTCGGACGCGAAAAAGTCCCCGCTCACGCAGCATCTCGTCTCCATGGGGGCAAAGATCAGCTATCCGCAGATGGCAAGCAATATCGACGACTCGATCGACCTTGTCGTGTACACCGCCGCGATCGCGCAGGACAATCCCGAGCTCACCGCCGCTGCCGGGAAAAAGATCCCCCTCATGACGCGCGCAAGCCTCCTTGGACAGATCATGAAAAATTACAAGATGCCCATAGCGGTCAGCGGCACGCACGGAAAAACCACCACCACTTCCATGATATCCGAAGTGCTTCTCGCCGCGGACGCCGACCCCACCCTGTCCATCGGGGGGATCCTGAAATCCATCGGCAACATCCGCATCGGCAAGTCGGACTATTTCGTGGCGGAGGCATGTGAGTACACGAACTCTTTTTTGAGTTTCTTCCCCCGCTTCAGCATCATTCTGAACATTGAAGAGGATCATCTGGACTTCTTTAAGGATATCGACGATATCCGCCAATCTTTCCGAAGATTTGCCGAGATCCTTCCCGAGGACGGCTTTCTGATCATCAACAAGGGAATCGACCGCGTCGAACAGCTCACCGGCGGGCTTCCCTGCGGGATCGTCACCTTCGGAGCAGATCCCTCCGCGGACTACAGCTTTACCGACGCCTCCTACGACGAGTTTGGGCGCGCCTCCTACACCCTTGTCAAAAAAGGTCAAAAGTGCGGCACTGTCAGACTTGGCGTTGTCGGCGAGCACAATATCCTGAACTCCCTGTCCGTCATCGCCCTGATGGACATTCTCGGATTTGACGCTGACACTGTATACAATGCCCTGTCCGCTTTCTCAGGCACGGACAGACGCTTTGAGCTAAAGGGCGAAGTCGCCGGCATCAAGGTTCTCGACGACTACGCACACCACCCCACGGAGATCGCCACCACCCTGAAAGCCGCGGTCAATTATCCTCACAAAACGCTGTGGTGCGTGTTCCAGCCGCATACATACACGCGCACCAAAGCCTTTTTGAAGGATTTTGCCAGGTCGCTCTCACTGGCGGACAAAGTGGTACTGACTGACATCTACGCCGCACGCGAAAAAAATACGATCGGGATCAGCTCCGCCGACCTGCTGCACGAACTGGAAAAGACAGGGACGGAATGCTATTATATGCAGAGTTTTGACGAGATAGAAAATTTTTTATTAAAAAATTGTATCGACGGCGATTTGTTGATAACTATGGGCGCCGGAGATGTCGTAAAAATCGGTGAAAACCTGCTCGGCATCTGATTATCCACATTATCCACATTTTTTTGTGACCAAAACGTCAGAAAAGGGTGTGGATATTTTTTGTTTTCATCCACATCCGGGTCGATAAAAATCCACATGTTACCATTGGGGGTTGGCGGGGACTCAGGACAATACAGGCTGTGGATATCCACATTATCCACACTATCCACACCGCCCTCAAATCCAGTATTCACAAGGGGTGCAGGGGGGTGGGAGGCTTGCTTTTTTTCGCAGTTATGCTACAATACACTTACCTTACAGATGGCGGCGGCTCCCACGCCGGCTCTACACTAAGGAATTTACACCGGACGGAGGTCTATTATGAATCGTGTCAATATTTACCGGGCTGCCACCAATGACCAGACAAGCATCTCCAACGTATTCATCGACGAATATATGGCGGATGCCAACGATGCACAGCTCAAAATCTACCTTTTCCTGATCCGTATGATGAACGCTAATCTCCCAACGAGCGTGACCGACATTGCGGACAAGTTCAACTACACAGAAAAGGATGTGCTCAGATCGCTGACATACTGGGAGTCCAGACAGCTTCTTGCACTAGACTTTGACGCGGCTCACAACCTGTCCGGAATCAGGGTTCTATCCCTCGAAAACACGTACGAGGTGCCCAGGACGGCTCCCCGTATCACCCCGGTCTTATCCTTTATCAGACCGGCCTCCATGCAGACGGGCATGACTGCCAGAGCCAGGACGGCTTCGCCGGATACGGATCGTACTGCCGCATCCGCTGGCAGCCAGCCCGCAGATGGAAATTTCGGCAGCACCACCATCGCCAAGCCGGACTACTCACTCGACGAGATCAAAAGTTTCAAGAACAACGAAGACATCGAGCAGCTGCTGATGGTCACGGAGCAGTATGTCGCAAGGCCCCTGACGCGCAGCGACATGGAGACCATCCTGTTCTTGTATGACAGGCTCGGTTTCTCGACAGACCTGATCGACTATCTGGTGCAGCACTGTGTGGAGCGCGGGAAAAAGGATTTCCGGTATATGGAAAAGGTGGCTCTGGCGTGGCATGAACAGGGGATTGTTTCGCCTGCCGACGCGCAGAATGCCTCGCGCAAGTATGACAAGGTTGTCTACACGATCATGAAGTCCCTCGGCAAGAATGCAAATCCGGCTCCGAAAGAGCTCGAATACATAAATAAATGGACGAAAGAGTACGGCCTGATGCTGGACGTCATACAGGAGGCATGCGACAAGACCGTCATGACGACAGACAGCCACCGATTCGCATACGCGGACGGGATCCTCACCAAGTGGTATCAGGCGGGCGTCCACCACAAGGCGGATATCCCGGCGGCCGATGCTGCCTACAAGCGCACTTCCCAGAATGCGGACAAGCTGCACCGGTCAAACAACAAAAGCGACAATATCGTTACCAGGAATAAATTTAACAATTTCGCACAAAATACCTACGACTTTGATGCGTTGGAGCAGAATATACTGAGCAACTGACCTGCCGGCAGGATGCCGTACAAGAGAAAGACAAGCGAGGTAAGATACAGATGCCATTGACAAACAGCCAGTACGATACGATCATGCGCTCTTACGAGGAGAGACAGCGCGCCGCAAGGCGCCGGCTGGAACACAATACCGAGACTGTATACCGCCAGATCCCGGGCTACGAGGATCTGGACAGGCAAGTCGCCTCCATCTCCATCGAGCAGGGGCGCCGGCTCCTTGGCGGGGACGAGAGCGCTCTGCCGCGGTTGAAGCAGCAGTTAAAGAAACTCTCTGAGCAGAAGAGCGCCCTGCTGCGCGCGCACGGTTTTGCGGCGGACTACCTGTCCCCCGTCTACGAGTGCGCCAAATGCCGTGACACCGGCTACATCGCCAACAAAAAGTGCAGCTGTTTCCGCACGGCGGAGATCAACCTGATCTACGAGCAGTCCCATATCAAGAACCTGCTCACGACAGAGAATTTCGGCTCCCTCTCGTACGATTATTATGCGGGGGAGGATCTCGAAAAGTTTACAAAAGCTGTACAAATATGCCAAAATTTTATAAAAAGTTTTCATAAGGACTACCGAAACCTGTTTTTTTATGGTACAGTAGGAACGGGTAAATCTTTTCTGTCCTGCTGCATCGCCAAGGAGTTGATCGATCAGGGAAACTTAGTGATCTACTTCAGCGCTTCCCAGCTCTTTGACATCCTGTCGAAAAGCACTTTTGACAGGGACAGCACGGAGGCGGCATCCGGTATCTCCGACGATATCTGTGACTGTGATCTGCTGATCATCGACGACCTCGGAACAGAACTTACCAACGCCTTTGTCTCCTCCCAGCTTTTTTCCTGTCTCAACAGCAGGCACCTGCGGAAAAAGGCCACCATAATCACAACAAATCTATCCCTCGGAGAGCTGCGGGACCGCTACTCCGACAGAATCTTCTCCCGCATCACAAGCAATTATGATATATGCAAGCTGACCGGCAGTGACATCCGGATGCAGAAGAAAACAGCTGCTGCAAACAAATGAAAATAGGATATATGGAAAATAATATACAGAACAATATAGAAAGTGAGGATTTTTCAATGCCAGTTCGTGAGGAAAAAAGAAATCTCAATTCAATACCTGTAGGTTCATTAGGCATCATTCCTTTAAGTGGCTGCAAGGAGCTCGGCGACATGGTTGACAAATATCTTGTCAGATGGCGTGCGGAGCGCGAGAGCGAGCACAAAGATTCTCTTGCATTTGCCGGCTATCAGCGCGATTCCTATATTATCAACACCCGCGTTCCGCGCTTCGGGACCGGGGAGGCGAAGGGCGAGATCCTCGAGTCCGTGCGCGGGGATGACATTTATCTGCTGGTGGATGTCACGAACTACAGCCTGACCTACTCCCTCTGCGGGCAGGAAAACCACATGTCCCCCGACGACCACTACCAGGACCTCAAGCGGATCATCGCCGCGATCGGGGGCAAGTCGAGACGCATCACCGTGATCATGCCCTATCTGTATGAGAGCCGTCAGCACAAGAGAAACTCGCGGGAATCCCTCGACTGCGCGCTGGCACTTCAGGAGATGGTCAAGATGGGCGTTGACAACATCATCACTTTTGACGCGCACGATCCGCGCGTGCAGAATGCGATCCCCCTGAACGGCTTTGAGACGGTATCGCCCACCTACCAGTTCATCAAAGGATTGCTCAACCACGTGCCCGACCTGACCATCGACGCCGACCACATGATGATCATCAGCCCCGACGAGGGCGGCATGGGGCGCGCGATCTACATGGCAAACGTGATGGGGCTTGACATGGGTATGTTCTACAAGCGCAGGGACTACACGAAGGTCGTGAACGGCCGCAATCCGATCGTGGCACACGAATTCCTCGGCAGCAGCGTGGAGGGGAAAGATGTCATCATCCTCGACGACATGATCTCCTCCGGCGAGAGCATGATCGAGGTGGCGACAAACCTGAAGCGGCGCAAGGCAAACCGGATCTTTGCCGCGTCCACGTTCGGTCTGTTCACTGCAGGGCTTGACAAGTTTGAGGAGGCGTACAACCAGGGGCTGATCTACAGGGTCCTCACCACGAACCTGATCTACCAGAAGCCGGAGCTGCTCGAGAAAAAGTGGTACATCAGCTGCGATATGAGCAAATACATCGCCTACATCATCGACACGCTGAACCACGACTCGTCGATCAGTGACCTGCTCAATCCAAACGACAGGATCCACAGCTACATCAACCGCTACAAAAACGGAGAGATCCCAACCCTGACCGATTAGAATATATAGCAGCAAAAATACCGCAGATGAAACTGCGGTATTTTTTGTGCACCTGACTATTCATCATATCCGTTAGGATTGTTGGACTGCCATCTCCAGCTGTCCGCGCACATCTCCCTGATACCGTACTGCGCTGTCCAGCCAAGCTCCTCCTTCGCCTTCGCCGCGTCCGCATAGCAGGTCGCGATATCGCCGGCACGCCTCGGCTTGATCTCATACGGGATCTTCACACCTGTGGCCTCCTCAAAATTCTTTACGATATCGAGTACGCTGTAGCCTGTCCCTGTGCCGAGATTGTAGATGCACAGCCCGGCATTCTCCTCGATCTTTTTCAGCGCCTTCACATGCCCGACAGCGAGATCCACGACATGGATATAATCCCTGACGCCCGTTCCGTCGTGTGTGTCGTAGTCATTGCCGAACACGCCGAGCCGCTCAAGCTTGCCCACGGCAACCTGTGTGATGTACGGCATCAGATTGTTGGGAATCCCGTTGGGATTCTCGCCCATCGTACCGCTCTGATGCGCCCCGATCGGGTTAAAGTAGCGAAGCAGGATCACATTCCAGGCAGGATCCGCCTTCTGCATATCCGACAGAATCTGCTCGAGCATGGACTTTGTCCAGCCGTAAGGGTTGGTGCACTGTCCTTTCGGGCACTCCTCCGTGATCGGGATAAACGCGGGATCTCCGTACACGGTGGCCGAGGATGAGAAGATGATGTTCTTGCAACCATGCTTCCGCATCACATCCACAAGCGTCAGTGTCCCTGCAATATTGTTGTTGTAGTACTCCCACGGCTTCTGAACGGACTCGCCCACTGCCTTCAAGCCCGCAAAGTGGATGCAGGAGTCGATCTCCTCTTCCGCAAAGATCTTTTCGAGCGCATCCCTGTCAAGAATATCCGCCTTGTAGAACGTGACCGGTTTTCCCGTGATCTTTTCCACGCGCTGCAGGGATTTGACACTCGCGTTGGACAGATTGTCCACCACGACAACATCATAACCTGCATTCTGAAGTTCTACCACTGTGTGGCTGCCGATAAACCCGGCTCCGCCCGTAACTAAAATTGCCATACTGTTTACCTCCGTTTTCGCTGTTATTTATAATCCATTTAAGTGAACGACGTACTCCTTACTCTTTATGATATCGCTTTTACAGACAGAAAACAATAGCATAATCATTATTTTTTGGCGCATATTTATCACTATTTTAATGGGCGATTAGTCATAAGGAATTTACAATATTTTTATTTTTTATACATTTTTAGATATTTACAAAGGGTTTTCCGCCTGCATTTTTGTGGATATTGTGCATAAACATGTGGATATTAACAAAATGTGTCGTTGTCATAAAAAGTTATCCACATCTTACAGTCCGCATCGCTGCCCTCTTTTGTGTCAACTTCCCAGACAATTCGATAAATCGTCTGGCGATTCCCCGCATGGTCACTGTGCGCACAGGGGATGATCCTGACTGCATGATCCGCGCCGGTCCGGATCCGGATGCGGCACTGCCCATTCCTTCCCCGGATCCACACCTCGCCGTCCTGAACCTTCGGCTCGTACTCCGTGACCAGGTTTTCCGTGATGGACGTCGTGTTCCCACCGGCTGAAAAAATGTCATGCAGCTCGATCTGCCGGCTGCCCATCCGGATGCGGCGCTCCAATCCCGCTATGCTGTCTTCGGGATATGCGCCTGCAAAGGATATCGTCAGCGTCTGCGCCCCCTCGTCCCACACAAACCTGTCCGCCCTGTACTCCCGTCCCGCGCACTGCTCCCTGCCGTTGACCAGCGGGACGGAGTGCCCCATGGAGCGGTTGCACAGTATGTCATAGCGCCCATCGCCGAAATAGTCCTTCGTGTACTCGCCTGCCCCCAGATCGGTGAGCAGCATCTCCCCGTGAAAGACACACAGAAAATGACCGATGTCGTTGTGATTGTGGTTCTCGTCGTTATTGCCGCCCTTCGCGGCAAATCCGTTTCCTTCCCCGTCCTGGCAGATGAGCCACTGCGCCGCCGGGAGCAGATACGCCGTGGTTCCGCCATGTGCTGCGGTTTTCCTTTCCCCGCTGTGCGGCATATCTGTCCGAACTGGTTCTGTCCGGTTTATTTCTGTATGTTTGATACCTGCACCATCCGTCTCCGCATCCGCGTCAGATCCGCTGTCTCCGTACCGGATAAGCCAGCTGATATTGCGCTCGTTCGTGAGGTAGCGATAGCAGGCATCCTCGTCAAACGGGCGCGCAAGCGTGTAGCACGGCGTCTCCACCTGCGGGTAGCAGTGCTTTAGATACGCGGTCAGCCCCGGCAGAAAGGACTCGTGCTTACTGCCGTCGGAGAAGCTGATGCTCACGCCGCCAAAACAGCTCCTAAAATAGCATTTCTGCTGAAAGAGCGCGATCTGACCACACTTCTCGCGGTACATCAGCGCTCCTCCGCACCTCTCCGCAAACGCCGCGTAGAAGGACATGCCGTAATTGTAGTACCCGAGCCCCTCCGTGCACGCACCGTCCGCCTCCATCCCGTCGAGATAGCACTGCAGGGCGTCGCAGGCGCGCCTTATACAGTCTTCCTTCCAGCGCTGCGGAAGACTCCTGTATTGGTCGCAGTACCGCAGGACATCGAGCCGGATCCGCGCATCCGTCCCGCGGTCATCCGGCATGCAGGATTCCATGATCCTGCGGTTCAGCGCGTCGATATTGGCTGCCGCCATGCCGACAGAACCTGCGCAGACCGCAGACCAGTTACAGCGGTCCGTCTCCCACCAGCTGTACGGAAACGATGACGCCGCAAACGGCTGCAGCACCCGTCCGATCACTTCGTGCGCCACACAGGTCACGGTCTCGCGCGAAAGCCTGTCAAACAGACGCAGGGCGATCTCTGACAGTGCCTGCGCCGTCTCCGCCGCAAACAGGTCAACCGTGTGTACTGTCTCCGGCAGGTCGATCCGGTCAAAATTCACATGCGCTGGCAGCGCCCAGAACCGCTCCCTGCAGATACTGACCAGGATTTCTTCCAGACGTTTTATGTACCTGTCCTCCGACGTTTCTTCCGGTTCCTCATCAATGATCCCCCGGCGTGACAGCTCCCCGCTCCACAGCGCCAGTATGGCGTAGACTGTCAGATATTTCCTCCGCCCGAAATAGGCATTCTCATACACAAGCCGGTTCCCCGTCTCATGGAACAGGAAGAAGTCCTCCTTTGTGAGCGCGGGCATCGGCTTGTCCCGCATCTGCTCCTCCGCGCTTTTGATCTCATGGTACAGTTTTTTTATGTAAGCTTGCTGTTCTTCTCTCAAAACGTTTCCTCCCCCGGGCACATCAAAGGTTATCGCTGTCTGCCGGATACCGTATCTGTCATGTCGTGTATCCGCAATGTCATATATCTTCAATGTCATATATTTTCAATTTTACTCCCTCACGCGGAAACCATCAAGGCTTTTTGGTCAAAAGACGATCGATATGATCACAATCCAGCCCAGGACTTCGCACTGCGCTGCGAAGTCCGTGAGCATGCATAGTGACCGGGATGCATCAAGCCGTTATTCCTCACCGGATCACGCCGCATCCGATCTTCTCTCCGGCATCTCCCGAGGGCTGGGACTTGAAATCGTCGGGCAACCTGTGGATGATAACGCTCCTTCCCAGGATCTCCGGTATCGTGAACCGCTTGTCGTAAAACGAAAGCCACGCGTATCCCTGATTGCCCATGAGCGGTATCATGTCCCCCGCGTGGTCGGGATGCGGCTCATTGGTGGGATTGTAGTGACCGCCCGTCCTGTCAAAGGGCATCGTGCAGTCCCCCTTCTCATGTATGTGCATCGCGTAGAAATCGGACGAGAACTGTGTCGCGATGTTGGGCAGTCCGAAGATCTCCGCCTCGACCAGCACGCCGGAATACGGTGTCGTGTAAAATTTGACGACGCCGCTCAGCTGCGGATTCTGCGCATTTCCGCGGATCCACGCCAGCGCCTCCGGCTTTCCGTTCCTGAGCGTATCTGTAAAGATCATTCCAGGGGTGATATCTGCCATAATGTCGTAAGCCTCCAATCTCTTTTCTGCAGCGTTCCGGCATTTCCAAAACAGCCGCGTTCCCTTTATTTTATGCAGGAGACCGTTCTTTGGTGAACCCGGTTTTTAGTAATGCTGTTCAAATATCGGATCCAAATCTTGTAACTATTTCTCATTGTAATCGCATCGGGCGTGTGGTACAATGTAAAACCTACCCCCTGAAACGGCTATGAAACGCGCCGCAGACCGGGGTGGGAACTATACAGACCTACTTGGAAAGATACGAAAGTATAACTATCAGGAGGAAGCAGAATGATCACGATGGAACATGTATGCAAATCGTACAGGATCGCAAAACGAAACGCAGGCTTTCGCGAGGCCTGCAAAGCACTTTTTCACAGGGAGTATGAAGTCATTCATGCCCTGAACGATGTCAGCTTCACGATCGGCGACGGCGAGATGGTAGGCTACATCGGTCCAAACGGAGCCGGGAAGAGCTCCACGATCAAAATTCTAAGCGGAATACTGACACCGGACAGCGGAACGGTCCTCGTCGACGGGCGCGTGCCCTGCAAAGACAGGATTAGACATGTGCGGGAGATCGGCGTTGTGTTCGGTCAACGCTCACAGCTGTGGTGGGATGTTCCGGTCATCGATTCCTTTGAACTCTTAAAAGATATCTACTCGATCCCCGATCATCAGTACAGACAAAGCCTCGAGGAACTCACAGAGCTGCTCAGCCTTGCCGAGCTGCTGCGCTCCCCGGCAAGACAGCTGTCGCTCGGTCAGCGGATGCGCTGCGAGATCGCCGCCTCCCTGCTGCATCAGCCGCGCATCCTGTTTCTGGACGAGCCTACCATAGGATTAGACGCCGTGTCCAAGCTTGCGGTGCGCGATTTCATCCTCAGGCAGAACCAGACGCACAGGACAACCGTGATCCTCACGACACACGACATGCAGGACATCGAATCGCTGACGCGCAGGATCCTGCTGATCGGCAGGGGGCAGATCCTGATGGACGGGACACTCGACGACATCCGAACAGGGAGCGGAAGCATTGACGAAGCGATCGCCGATCTGTACCGCTCCTATCAGATTTAGAGGAGGCGCCGCATGAAAAAGTATCTGTCTTTTTTTCGATTGCGTTTTGCGATGGGTCTGCAGTACAGAACTGCCGCCCTCGCGGGGATCATCACGCAGTTTGCGTGGGGTTTCATGGAGATCATGATCTTTCACGCGTTTTACCGCGCGGACGCCGCCTCGTTCCCCATGCACTTTTCCGCCACAGCGTCCTACATCTGGCTGCAGCAGGCATTTCTGGTTCTCTTTGCAGCATGGATGATGGAGAACGAGATCTTTGATTCCATCGTAAACGGAAATATCGTCTACGAACTGTGCCGCCCGGTCAGCATATACAACATGTGGTTTGCACGGAGTATCGCAACGCGCGTCTCAAAGGCAGTGCTCCGCTGCTTTCCGATCCTGGTCGTTGCCGCTTTCATCCCGCATCCGTACGGGATCGAAGCCCCGGCAGGCTGGCTGCACTTTTTTCTTTTTGTCCTCACGCTGATCCTGGGGCTTGCCGTCACGGTGTCCTTCTGCCTGCTGATCTACGTCCTGACCTTTTTCACAATATCACCGCAGGGACTCCGCATGGTCTTCATCTCCGCGGTCGAATTTTTTGCGGGGGCTGTCATACCGCTGCCCTTTTTCCCGGAGAAGGTGCAGCGGATCCTGGAGCTGCTGCCATTTGCAGCCATGCAGAATGTGGCGCTGCGCGTCTACAGCGGGAGCATGAGCCCTGCCGAGATGAAAAAAGCGATCCTGCTGCAGGTATGCTGGCTGGCCATCATCGTCTCCGCCGGGAAACTGCTGTGTACGCTGGCTGAGAAGAAAATCACGGTACAGGGGGGCTGAATCTTATGAAAATGATCTGTCGCACGGCAAAACTCTATCTGCACTACGTCTCGATCAACGTGCGGTGCATGATGGAGTACAAGACGTCCTTTTTACTCACTGCGATCGGACAGTTCCTCGTCTCGTTCAACGTGTTTCTGGGGATCTTTTTTATGTTTCAGCGGTTCTCGACCGTCGAGGGGTTCACCTACAGCGAGGTGCTGTTGTGCTTTTCTATCATCCTGCTGGAATTTGCCCTTGCCGAGATGGTCGCAAGAGGGTTCGACACCTTTTCGGGCATGGTCAGAAGCGGTGATTTTGACAGGATCCTGGTGCGCCCGCAGAGCGAGATCGTCCAGGTGCTCGGCAGCAGATTTGAATTGACCCGGATCGGGCGGATGATACAGGCTGTCGTCATGTTTGTGTACGGCATCCTGAAAAGCGGTATCACATGGGACTTTCGCAAAATATGCACGGTGGTCTTCATGCTGGCGGGCGGCACCACGGTGTTCTCGGCACTGTTTCTGATCTACGCCGCACTGTGCTTTTTCACGCTCGACGGGCTGGAGTTCATGAATGTGTTCACCGACGGGGCGCGGGAATTCGGCAAATATCCGATCGGTATCTACGGCAGGAAGATCCTGTTGTTTACCACCTTCGTCATCCCGTACGCGCTGATCCAGTACTACCCGCTTCTGTATATCCTCGGAAAGCGTTCCTCGGCGTTGTATATGTTCCTGCCCCTGGCAGCCTGCTGGTTCCTGATCCCGGCAGTGCTGCTCTGGAAATTCGGCGTGCGGCACTACAGATCCAGCGGTTCCTGAGCGCTGCAGCTACTACCGGCACGCTGCCCAGACAGATATTTTAACGACACAGCGGTGCGAAACAGGCGGCTCACGTTTCAGATCTCTGACTGGACGGAGTATTGTCCGGCACAGCAAAACAGGAGTGCCCCTGCACTCCTGTCTCACATGTGGTGATTCTGTATCGCTCCCGATGTGGCCTGTCACGACTGCCCGCATTATCTCTGCATCATGCCGGCAAGGATATCCACACACGCATCCAGACCGAGGCTCTTGCTGTTCAGGCACAGGTCAAACCTGGACATGTCGCCCCACTTCCAGCCGGTATGCGTATTGTAGAAATTGCCCCTTCTCTTATCGGACTTGCGCAGGAAATCATCCGCCTCCGACGGCGCGATGTTCTCTGTCTGGATCGTGCGGTTGATGCGGTAGTCCTTGTCCGCGTGGACAAATACTTTCAAACAGTCCTCCCTGTCATACAATATGAAGGAAGCGCATCTGCCGACGATCACGCAGTCATGCTTCTCCACGATCTCCTCGATGATCTTCTTCTCCTCCAAAAACAGCTTTTCCGACATGGGCAGGTTCGGATTGTCCTTCCTGCTGCCGCCGATCGCCGTCTTGGAGAGATTGAAGATGATGCTTCCCGGTGCCGTCTCCTCGAGATCCCCGATATAGATCGGCGGGATCTCGAGCCTCTTTGCCGCCTCCACGAGGATATTCCTGTCATACAGCTCTATGCCAAGCTTCTTTGCCACCCGCCTGCCGATCTCATTGCCGCCGCTTGCAAACTCGCGTTCCATTGTAATGATCTTATACATAACACCAGCTCCTTTTCGATTTGTTATCTTCATTCTAACATAATATCTGAAAATTTACTAGAAATTATATAAAATTCCATATATTATTAACAGGAAACTGGTTACTGTTCACACTTATATCAATAGTGAAAAACGTGCGCCAAACATGATTATTTTTAAAATTTGGGACACTTTTCTCCTTTTTGGTGTCTAATAGATGTAGGGAGCAGTAAGATGGCATTGAGGGAAGGCATCGTGGTACTGCTCCGCGCGCAATGATCATTGACTACAAAATAAGGAGCCGTGCAGCCCGACGGGGCGGTATCGCACGGTTTCGGAACAGAGAGGATAACGGCATGAAAAACCTGGTAAGGCTTGCCCAAAAAGGGGATGCAGATGCATTTGCAGCGTTGCTGCAGTCGCAGATGCAGAACATGTACAAGACGGCAGCGGCAATTCTGAGCAATGACGAAGATATTGCGGATGCCGTGGGAGATACCCTGCTTGCATGTTGGGAAAAAATCGGACAGCTGAGGGAGACAAAGTTTTTCCGCACCTGGATGACGAGGATCCTGATCAACAAGTGTAATGACATACTGAAAAAGAAGAAGGATTTGCACTACAGCAGCGAGATACAGGAATTCCCAGAGGAGACAGCGGCGTACACTAACGTGGAATGGATGCAGATGATGAACTGTCTGGATGAAAAGTACAGGCTGGTGATGGTTCTCTATTATGTGGACGCACTGACCGCAGCGGAGATCGGCGAGCTGCTGAATATGCCTGCGAGCACGGTGCGTACCAGGCTCGCCAGAGGGCGGGAACAGATGGCAGACATCTATCAGATCGAGGATCGGCAAGGCAGGAATCAAGATATGGAAAAGGCAGCAAACGGAGGTGACGTATGAGGGATAACAGGGCGGTCAAAAGGCTGCAGGAGACGGTTGTGATTCCTGAGACCGTACAGAAGCGGGCAGATCTTGTGTTTGCACAAATAAAAAAAGAGTGCGCTTCTGCCAAAGACAGCAATGCGAAAAACAGGGACACGAAAAGGATCGAAAACGGAGGAAAACAGATGGGTTATACACGAAAGACGGCAAAAAGAGGAATGTGGGCAGCGATCGCAGCGGCGGTCCTGGCGTTGGGAACCGTGGTCTGCGCGGCGTATATGCACTGGAGCCACGGAATGGAACAGGAGCTCAACGCCACGCCGGAGCAGAAGGAATATCTCGAGGAGGTGCAGATCACGACACCGCTCAACAGCAGCGTGACTGAGGAGGGGATCACCGTCACACTGCAGCAGAGTATCGTGGACGCGCGCTTTGCGCATCTCTCTTTCCGGGTGGACGGCTACCAGGCAGCAGAGGGAATACAGCCCGGCTTCGAATATACATCGATGACACTGGAGGGCGATTCGCTCAATATGACCGGCGGAGGATTCTTTGACAACCTGCACGCTGACGGCAATGGGAACTTTACCTACACAGACGGCACGCCTGCAAAGGAGACCGCAGACGGGAGCATCATCGGCAAGTATATCAATGATGACGGCAGCATGGAGTACATCATGACCGTAATGACAACCGACAAGGACAAGAGCCTGATCGGAAAACCGATCCACATCGAACTGCAGAATCTTGGAACGCTCGGCAAGACAGCATTCACGCCGGACATCCATGCCACATGGACGTTTGACTTCACGCTGGCGGCATCCGGGCAGACAAGGAGTATCGAGCTGTCACAGGCGCTCGGGGACAGTGGCGCGGTTGTTAAGAAGGCGGAACTCTCACCGATATCGCTCTATGTGGAGTACGATTTCCCGCTGCAGAAGACCGGTCTCGAGGGCGTTGACGAGAATGGAAATCCGGTTTCCACCACGACATTTGCGGAGCCGCCCCGTCTGACCGGTGTGCGCCTCAAGGACGGGACGCGGCTGACCAGTATTATCAACGGAGGTTCCGAGGGCTATACAGGAGAGGATCAGGACACCTATATCGCGTACTTTGCGACGGACCATATCCTTGACCTGGAACAGGTCGATGCGCTGCTCTTTATCCGGTCCGAGGCAATGACGGCTGAGGAGGCGAAAAATATACCGGAAGAAAAACTGTATATTGTCTCGTTTTAGAGCGTGAAAAACGGCACCCAGGGAAGATGCCAGCCTTTGCTGAACACTTCCTTAGGGTGCCGTGTGCATAAAGGTTTCGTCACGCCTCCACATCGACCGCCCCGCCCTCGACGATCGTCATCGCGTCGGGCGCCGCCTCCACCGGGATATCGACACCGCCCAGCTCCAGCGAGACGCTGTCATTCGCACTGCTGTTGTTATCGTAGCTGACGCTGCTGTAACTGCTGATGCTGTTACTATTGCTCTGTCTCTCTTTCTCCAGCTTGTCAAACATGAATTTCAGGTACTTCATGTCCGCCTCCACGATCGCCCGCATCTCGTCGGCGCGGTGCTTTTTCTTCATGAGCTCCAGATCCTCCGGATCCATGCTGACCTCCCCGTCGATCCCCAGCTCCTCGGAGAGCGCGTCCATATTGTCGAGCTGCTCGAGTTCCTTCATCGCCTCCTGCATCATCCGCTCGTACTGTTCCATGAGTTTCTGCATCCGCTGCAGATCCATCTTTGCCTTCGTCTGCTCCCGCTCTTCCTTATGGATCTGCCTGGAGGAGGCTTCCTCTGTCTTCTCCTCGAGATCCGCCTCGCAGAAAACGCCGTCCTTTCCGATCTTCTTCTCTGCCCGCTCCTCCTCCTGCAGGTGCTTCTCGCGCTTTTTCGCCACCCGCACGATCGCCTGCGCGTGCATCAGCGCAGCCAGAACCTCATCGTCATCGTACACACCGCCCTTGTACATCAGGCGCAGCGACACTGCTTTCTGCCGCGCGCTGATCAATACCTGATGCGCGTTGCCGGATTTTTTCGTCTTTAACAGGCGCGTCGATATCTCCTTAAAACTGTACGGCAGGCGTTTCTTCACCACCACCTGGGACGCCTTCCCCTTCGTGACCGTGACAGAGCCGACCACCTTTCCGCTCATATCTTTGATCTCCATCCGCTTTCTGTTGGAGACACTGATTCCCAACATCATACTCATGCCATCATCCTCCCTGATTCAGACAAAAATACTGTGCCGTCTTTTAAAAATGCACGATACAGTCAGCCTTTGCTGACAGGACTCCTCCGGGTGCCTGTGTGCATGCAAAAGCGACACATTGATATGTGTCATAATTTATATCGTACAAATCATGAGATATCTTTATCTTTAGACTCTTTTATTTTTAGACTGCCGGGACACCGGGGATGCCGCCCTGCCTTGTCAGGCTGTGGCTTATTGCCTGGAATACCATACGGAAGCCGGAAAAACTGGCGGAGCTTTTCCCGGTGGCACATTTCCATGACTTCCGCTTTGAAATACTCCATAGCTGCGTCCGTACAGCGGCGCTTGCAGCCCTCCCTTGTGCCTGCCGGTCTTTCCATGCAGGGCAATAGTCTTTACTTTACGCCAATTTCACAACCAATGTCACAAAGAAGCATCCGTTACGAATATCCGCATACACCTCTCCACCCATAAGTGACATCACCCGTTTGCAGATAAATAGTCCAAGCCCGTTGCCCTGCACCTTATCCGCATTGTTTCCGCGATGAAAGCTCTCGAATATCTGCGGCAGTTCCTTTGCTTCAAGTGTACAGCCCGTATTTGACACCGTAATAAGCTCACAGCCGTCCATTTTATCGCAGCCGATCTCAATTCGTCTGCCGTCTCCGTATTTGATTGCGTTTTCAATCAGATTTTGAAAACATTCCGCAAGGCGGTTCGGATCGCAAGAAAGAATGCAGTCATCATATTTGCGAATCAAAAACTCTGTTCCCGACATGGAAAGCTGGGGAGCATATCTTGCGTATATTTTCGTGATGATAGCACTGAGAAACTCCTCGCCGGGCGTGACCTCAAAGCTCATAAAGTCCTCGCTTACCGCCTTTGAGAGTTCGCTGACAAAGCGCTCTATCTCATCCGCTCGGGTATTGATGCTCTCGGCAGCGGAACGCTGTTTTTCCTCGTTCTTGTATAATCCCCTGGCAAGCGCCCTTGCATTCAGCTTGATAGCCGACAACGGTGTTTTTATGTCATGGGAAAGGGAGAGCAGCAGGAGTTTTTTATCCTTTTGCATCGTAATCTCTTTTTTGCGGCTGTTTTCGATGCTCTCACGCAGGAGGTTCACTCCCCATGTGAATTCGCCGAAAAAACGGCTTTTTTCTTCGGATATCGGCACGGCAAGATTGCCCTTTGCAAGCTCCTTAGGAACATCACTCAGCCTGTTGAAAGGTACGATGATATGTCTGCGGATATAATGCAAAAGACCTGTCAGCAACAGGAACAGCGCACCTAATGCGCAGTTTACCGCAGCAATGCCATATTGTCCGTTCCCCACGGTATATTCAACGCGATAAAGCGTTTCGCCCACTTCTATGATAAGATAATGCTCATCGGAACGGTAGATGTCATCACCCGTAAACACACCTGTAATGTGGGGGTATTTTTCAATGTCATAACTGCCCGTCTGTGCTATCTCACCCGCAAGCCGCCTGGCTTCCACACGATAAATACCTTCACTATTATCTTTCGATCCCACGAGAAATATGTTCAATACCGCCGCCAGTAAAAGAAATACCATCATCACTGCGATGCACAGATTTTTGTAAGCTTTCATACAAACTTATACCCCACGCCCCAGACCGTAAGCAAACGCTTTGCATTCTTAGGATCGTCACCGAGTTTCTGGCGAATGCGGTTGATATGGACATGAAGCGTCTGCAACTCCGAATCGCTGTCGCTGCCCCAGACAGCGCCAAACAGGTACGATTTTTTTAGAACTTTGCCTTGATTTTCAATCAAAAGCGCCAGCAAATCAAACTCTTTTGAGGGCAGTTCCACAGGCTTTCCGTCAATAACCGCCGTTTTATCTGCAAGATTGAGTGTCACACCATCCGCCGATAATATATCATGCTGATACCGCCGTTTGAATATACCCTTAATTTTAGCGATCAGAACATCTATATCATAGGGCTTTTCAATATAATCATCAGCGCCGAGGTCATAGCCGTTCAGCTTATCTTCCCTGCCCGTCCTTGAACTAACAATCAATATGGGAGTATCCGTGTTTTCCCGGAGTTTTGAACATATCGCAAAGCCGTTCATATCGGGAAGATTGATGTCAAGCACCACAAGCCTTGCGCCATATCGCTCAAAAAGATGTACGGCACGTTCTCCGCTGTTCACGCTTGATACGACATATCCTTCCTCGCGCAGAAAGTCGGTCAGCAAGTCCGCCAGCTCCTTATCGTCCTCCACAATCAGAATATCGGTCATAAAATCACCACCTGCAAGTATTGTTTCAAGTATCACCAGCCCTGTTCCATAAGCCAGTGATTCAGTTCTCTTTCACGGTCACGGAACTCCTTGTCACCGCCGCCAAAATGTCCCATTTCTTTTTCGCCGACGATACCGCCGTCCACAATGTAAAGCACTCTGCTACACTTGGCGGCAACCTTTGAATCGTGGGTCACGCACATGATCGTCGTACCATCACGGTTGAGAGAGAGCAGCTCGTTCATGACCTCGTCAGAGCTTGCGCGGTTCAATGCGCCTGTGGGCTCATCGGCGAAGATCATCCTGGGATTATTTATCATGCTGCGGCAGATGCAGGCTCTCTGAAGCTGTCCGCCGGACACCTCGTTGATGTCGTTGCCGCCCACCTCATCGATACCGAGCCTGCGCATAAGCGCTCTGCCGCGCTCATCGGTCTGCCTGCGGCTCGACCTGTTCTTTTTTGATTGTGCCGCAGGGAGGATTATGTTATCCAGAACGGTGAGGTTTTTCAGCATATACATCTGTTGAAAGATAAATCCCATTTCATCAAGACGCACATCGGCAAGCTCTCTTTCTCCCATTGCGGTGATATTTTTTCCGCAGAACAAGACTTCCCCCGATGTGATGCCGTCCATACCGGACACGGTGTAAAGCAGGGTGGATTTGCCCGAACCGGAGGGTCCCATAACTGCTGTCATTTCGCCCTCGGAAACGGTGAAATTTACGTTTTTCAGAACATTGTTCTGACGTTTGTTTACTAAGTAGGTTTTGCAGAGGTCTTTTACTTCGAGAATATTCATAATTGATTCTTCCTTTCATTATTCAATGCTTGCTGTATCGGA
>ERZ808051.443-NODE-443-length-47424-cov-10.150907_pt1 | contig 47424 bp, 46 predicted proteins | sample MGYA00380199_ERZ808051 | MGnify/ENA primary metagenome ERZ808051 (study PRJEB31490, sample SAMN06133391) | mouse gut metagenome | isolation source: J11 | host: mice | place: China: Chengdu | collected 2015-05 ... | reverse complement strand
CCATATTTTTCAGCCTATTTTTAATGTAAAATATATTTATTGTCAAAAAAAGGAACGGATTTTTATTGATAAATTACATGAATGTAAACCAGGCAGAGAGAATTGGAGTAAAAATCAAAATTGAACAAAATCGCTGCGCGATGGCCTGCCAAGGCTGTGGCATAGCGATTTTCTGTTTTCTATAACAAAAGCAGTGGAAAGCAAGTCCTAAAAGTAGTATTGTTAAGTCACCACAACGAAACAATCAAACAGGATCGACCTTCCCACTGCCTATGAAAAGAATACCATCCTTCCGCTTGGTTGGCAAGCGGTTTTATGACCCAAATGCGCCTCCGTGTAAAGCAGTGTTTTTGATTACTACTGATTTTACATGGAGGATTTTATTATGTACGAAAAATATTTAGAACAGCTTGAGGAAGCCGGAAAAATCCGTAACCTCAAAGAACATTCCATTACCTGCTATAAAAACTACGTCTCTTATTTCCTGAAATATCAGGGTAAGAATCCAGAACAACTTACCTGTCAGGATGTCAGGGCTTTTCTTCTTGCGAAAAAGGACGAAGGGCTGAAAGCCACCACCCTGAACCTTTATAATTCTGCCATCCGCTTTTTCTATCGGAATGTCCTGCACATCCTTTGGGATGACATTACAGTCCCGCGCATGATTCTGGAACACAAACTTCCAACTGTTTTGACGATTGATGAAATCGACCGTCTGTTGGGCGCTGTTGATGACATAAAATATAAAGCTATGTTTGCAACGATGTATTCTTCCGGAATGCGTGTTTCCGAAGTCATCCATCTGCATTATGATGATATTTCCCGCACAAATATGCAGATTCATGTTCGGGATACAAAGAACCGGATGGATCGCTATACGATTCTTTCCAAGCGGTGTCTGGATATCCTTACACAATACTGGTTTGAGAAAGGACGGCCCCGGGGAATCCTGTTCCCTAATAAATTTACCGGTAATTACCTGACTGTCAGTACTCTGGAACAGGTGATGCGCCGTGCTGTATCTGATGCTGAACTCCCAGCAGGAGCAACTCCCCACTGCCTCCGACACAGCTTTGCAACACATCTGATGGAGCAGGGCGTGGAACGGCAAAATATCCAGGCACTTCTTGGTCACCGTGATCCGAAATCTACGGAGGTTTATCTTCATGTCAGCAACAAATCCCTGATGGGAATCCAGAGTCCGTTTGACCGGAAAGAAGGTGCTGGCCATGAATAAACCGACAGTACAGGATATTTTTCTGCGTTTTTATCCGGCATACATTGAAAAGTATTCCCCTTCTCCCGAGCAGGCAAAAGTTTCCCGGAACATCATGAACTGTAAAACCGGAGCTTATGGTGCAAATGTCAGCATATGTGAGGACTGTGGTACTGTTCAGATTCATTACAATTCCTGCCGCAACCGTTGTTGTTCCATGTGCCAGGCTGTCCCGAAGGAAATGTGGATGGATGCCCGCAGGGAAGATGTACTTGACGCCCCTTACTTTCATCTCGTATTTACAGTTCCGGATATCCTCAATCCGGTCATTTACAGTAATCAGAAGCAGCTGTATGATACCCTGTATCACGCCGCTTCTGCTACAATCAGTGAACTGGCGGCTGACCCAAAGCACCTTGGTGCTTCTGCTGGATATATCTGCATCCTGCATACATGGGGGTCTGAAATGAACTTTCATCCCCATATCCACACAATACTGCTCGGAGGAGGATTGACACAAAAAAATGAATGGAAGGATAACGGCACTGAATTTTTCCTTCCAATCCAGATCATTTCCAAAGTATTCCGTGGAAAATACATGGAAGAATTGAAAAACCTTTGGGAGACCGGCCAGCTCAAGTTTCATGGGACAGCCGAAAAATACCGTAACCATTACGCATTCAAAGAACTGCTTAATGCCTGTTATTCTACAGAGTGGATTCCTTATTGTAAGAAAGCCTTTAATGGCGCACAGTCTGTGATTGATTATCTTGGAAAATACACTCATCGGATTGCAATTAGTAATCATCGTATCATCCGTATGGATGAGGAAACCGTCACTTTTTCTGTGAAAGATTACCGGAACAAAGGGCAGTGGAAAGAGCTGACCCTTTCTGGCATTGAGTTCATACGGCGTTTTTTGATGCATGTCCCACCAAAGCGTTTTGTACGAATTCGGCATTACGGACTTCTTTGTTCCCGCAGCAAAAGAAAAAAGCTTACTTTATGCCGGAATCTTCTCGGATGCAGAAAATATATTTCAGAACTGCACGGTAAGGGAATGCCTGAAATATTGAAACATCTCTATGGCGTAAACGTCTGCATGTGTAAAGCCTGCGGCGGTAAACTTGGAAAGCCTCAGCTTCGGATACCACAAAGATGCTAAATATTTCATTTCCCAATAGTTTTCTGAAACCTCAAAATTTGAGGTTTTGTTGTCATGCCCATTTATCTGGAATCATTTGATTTCTATAGCTTCTGCACAGAAAATCCTGTATAATTATGGGTAAGAACAAAAGATTGAAAGTCCATAGGTAGTGGCTACCCGGACGCTTACTTTGTTCAATTAGGTCAAATCGAAAATGGTGTAAACGAAGGGGCAGTTCACTGGAATGCCAAAACTGCTTTTTCGTTTAGCCCATTATCGATTCTAACCTAAAGATTTTGTAAAGGAGATGTAAGATGTATATCAGAAAAGCAATAATAGATGATTTATCAAGAGTAGCTGAAATATATGTATTCAATAATAGAATAAATTTTTTCCCTATATTCAAAGATGAAAGTTTTTCTTTTGGGGAGTTGCAGGTTGTTTCATTAGTAAATAATTACTTCAAAAAAGATGAAATTATCAAAAACATATATGTATTTGATAATGGATTGATAAAGGGCTTTATTCAAATGGACGGAACAGAAATTTGTAAATTATATGTAGACACGTCTTTTCAAAGTGAGGGAATTGGCAATGAACTAATTGAATTTGCAATTAAAGAACTCCATGCAAATAATTTATGGGCATTAGAAAAAAATATTAGAGCAATTTCTTTTTACCAAAGGCATGGCTTTCATTTGACAGGTCAGAAAAAGTTTGAAGAAGATACCACCGAATATCTTGTTAAGTTAGAAAGATAAATTTAAGTTTGTCGGGGAAAATCAAGACAGAAAAATGATATGAAAACTGAATATTGTTTACCTTTTGGTAGCGATTATCTTAACAGACAATCAGCTGCCTTTTTTATTTTCAGCAACTAATAACACAGCACAGAAAGAATGAGGTATCAAGATGATTGAAAGCAAAAATGACGCAAGCAGAAACCTAGAAAAAGCATTGCAGGCATTGGAACAGGCAAAACAGCGTGTTGCCAATGAAAAGAAAAAGCAGAGGGGCAGAAACTAAGCCGACTAAAGGAACTGTCAAAAATGTACGCCCTCTATGAGCCATACCGCACCGCTTACAAAGAGAGCCAGTCACTAAAAGGACTTGCAAAAATGAAGTCTGACAGGGAGCATAAAGAGAGCCTTGCCAAATATCCCGAAATGCGTGAGCGTTTGCAGAACCTTTTGGAACAGGGCGAGAAGATAGCACCGAAACAGCGGAAAGCGGAAATACAATCTTTGCAAAGCGCGTATGACAGTATCAGTAGAGAGAAGTCAAAGACCGCCACAGAATTAGCTTATGCCGAGGTAATCAGTTATAACAAAAAGAACCTCGAACGGGAGCTACAGAACGAGAGCCGACAGCATAACAGGCAGCAGAGCAGTACTAAGCGGAGAGAGGAAGAACTTTAATGGGAATTTGATAGATATATGAATATGATTGTGATATTATATTAAGCGATATAAATTGAAATTAAATCAAAAATTTTATTTAACAGGAGGACAATAAATGCTTACATTAGAAGAATGTCTGAAAGATGTAAAATATATTGAAGAAGTTACATTGGTTGAATTATCAGATAAATTATGGAAACTGGGAACATTAGAAAAAATAAAAGAAGAAGTAAGTCCCGAACTTTTTACTTTGCATGTCGGTATGAACATGATAGGAAATTGGAAAGGTTCGGGTTGGTGGGGTGTCATCAGTGAACATGCCGAACTGGTGCCATTTGTTGCAGATACATTGGAGGCTTTTGGATTGCCTGCTTTGAAAACCGCATTTGAAAATGTTATATCTTGTTTTCCAGAAGATACGATCTTCTCTAATGATGATATTTATTGTGATACGATTAACTTTTTACAAAATGTACGGTTTAAGGTGTCAAATGAACGGCTAAATACTATATCCATTGAGAAAAGAAAAGAAATGGTAAATAACATCCACCGTTACCTTGAAGAATTAGAGCAGTTGACAGAACCCTTATGGGGATATTCCGGCGAAAATAATGGTTGGAAAACAGTGTTGGATTTCATTTCTGCCCATAAATAACATATAACAGGGAGTATATAAAAGAATCATGAAATTGCAGTTTGTCTAAATGATCACATCTGCAATCACAACAGAATAATTTACACAGCGTATAAAACCAGTCTATGCGCTCTATTTTTTGTAAAGGAACAGATTGATGAGTAAAAATATTGAAACAGGGCAAAGAACCCACCGACAGCAGACACCCACAAAAATAATCGTAGAATGGCACTATGCAAACACTGAAAAAATGGAAACAATATTCAAGCGGATAGCCGAGGAACAGATAACCAAAAAGGTCAGGGAAATAGAGGAAAACAACACCAATTAGCACTGGAAAAGGAAATATAGTATAATATGAGTTGTAGTGATACATTACAACTATTACTTTGCAAAATTGAAACTCGGCGGCTATAAAGCTCTGCATCGTAACGAAAGAAACCTGTTATACACAACCAGGTTTCTTTTTTGCTTACTTATCCACAAATGAGACTTCTGAACTTATATTTCATCCACATACTCCACGCCTTTCAGCCGCTGCAGTGTGTGAAGATACTCGTCCCTGCCAATCTTCCTCGGCAGGCGGAAGATTGCGACGATCTGAAAATGCTGCCCTTTCGCCTTGGGCTTATCGACATAGAAGCTGTCCACAAAGCAGCTGTCCTCCTTGAGCTGTCTGGACACATTGGTGATCGCCTTGCCGTCCTCGACCTCTATGTAGAGTGTCATGTAGCGCGAATATCTGTAGACCTTTTCCTCTATAGCCGGCACCAGATGCACGCCCGCAAGCCACACCACCGTGAGAAGGACTGCTCCGTCGATAAATCCGATCCCCGCCGCAAGCCCGATGCAGGCACAGGTCCATATGCTCGCCGCAGAGGTCAGTCCCTTGATCTGATGTCCCGACACCAGGATCGAGCCGGCGCCGAGAAATCCGACACCGCTGACCACCTGCGCGGCAATCCTCGAGATATCTAACCGCTCCGGATAGATTTCCTCAAGATACTGCTCCAACAGCATGACCATCGTCGCGCCGAGACACACTGTGATCGTAGTCCGCGCACCGCCGCCCCGCCGCTTCGCCCCCCTGTCAATGCCGATCACGATGCCGAGCGCCAGCGATATGGCGATCCTGATCAATATATTCTGCCCCGTCCAGCCAGAATATCTCGTCGTAAACATAGCTGCTGCCCTCCCTTCTCACTAACAGACTTTCGGAGTTTCTTTCTGCCATATCCAAAATATACCGGCTACTTCACGATCTCATCGGAGTCCAGCAAAATCGTAAACGGTCCGTCATTCAGGAGCGACACCTTCATCTCTGCGCCGAACGAGCCGTGCTCCACGCAAAATCCTTTTTTCCCGATCTCACTGATGACATACTCATACAGTTCCTCCGCCTTGTCAGGTCTGCCAGCCAGCGTGAAGGAGGGTCTGTTGCCCTTTCTGCAGTCCGCATACAGCGTAAACTGTGAGATGACCAGAAATTTGCCGCCCACATCTGCGATGGACAGATTCGTCTTTCCGTCTGCATCGTCAAAGATGCGCAGCTTCGTCAGCTTGTCGATCATCTTGTCCGCGACCAGCTTGTCATCGCTGTCAGCCACACCCACAAACACCAGCAGACCGTGACCGATCTGACCGATCACCTGACCCTCCACAGAGACACTCGCCTCGCATACACGTTGTATTACAAATCTCATATCTTACCCTTCTCCAATCCATATTTTTTATTTATTATAATATGACATTTGATCAAAAGTCAAATCATGACTGCGCGAGAATGAACGCTCGAACGAAAAACAATTGGACTGATTACTCATTTTATTGAGATTACGATATTTTAAGAGAATATTGTAAACAAAGTACAAGAAAGGTTTAGTGCAATAACAAATGGTTATTATAGCAATGTCATTAACTTAAGCCCTTAATAATCAAGATTGGTAAATAAACACAATGATTTATTGGGCATTTTCTAGTACAATTTGTCAGTCAAATTCCTTAAGTTAATGACATTGGTTATTATAGGTGATGTTATTATAGCATGCCCAGACGATGAAGTGCGTAATAGCTGCAATACTCTTGTTTATTTTGATCAACAACATAAACATCAGCAAATTTAATAAGACATTTTCATTCATGAATAATAGTGAAAGCACAGAAAAACCAAAATTACCAGACAGATAAAAACATATCAGATATGAAAAATAAATATAAAAAATCCTTCAAACAATTTAAAACATGAAACAGCGTGCAATGTTGTGCAATGGTTGAATTTACAGCAAAAAAATGATATGATGAGATCACAAAACGAAAGGAATAACATATGGCAAATATATATGATGGAGCCTTCCGGACAATTTTAAATGACTGTCGGAAACTGATCATCCCCGTGATCAATGAGATTTTCGGGGAAACATATACAGGGGAAGAAGAAATACAGTTTTTTCCCAATGAGCATTTTCTAGACCAACAGGACGGAGCGGACAAAGAGCGGATCACGGACACGAATTTTACAGTTTTCGGGATAATACCGAAAAAGTACCATGTGGAGTGTGAGAGCAGCCTGCCGGACGGGAAGATCACGATAAGGCTTTTTGAATACGACGCACAAATAGCACTTGACGAGAGCGAGGTCACAGAGGAAACACTGACTGTGACATTTCCTAATACAGCGGTTCTGTATCTACGGACTTACAAAAAAACACCGGATAAAATGAAATACGTTATCATTACACCGGGCGGAACAGTCCAGTACAATGTGCCGATCATGAAAGTGCAGACGTATTCACTGGACGATATTTTTGAAAAAGATCTGCTGATGCTGATTCCGTTTTACATTTTTTCACATGAGAAAAGCTTTCCGGAGTATAATAGTAACGAGCAGAAACTGAAAGAATTAAAGGCGGAGTATCAGGAAATTCTGAAAAGACTTGACGGACTGGAACAGCAGGGAGTGATCGGGGCGTTTGACAAGCGGACAATCATAGAGATTTCCGGCGATGTGATTAAAGAGATTGCTCAAAAATACGAGAATGTACAGAAAGGTGTAGGTGATATGATGAGCGGAGCATTGATTGAAACAAGCGCAAGAACTATTCTAAATCAAGGTATTAGTCAAAATCAGAGAGAAACGGCACTTAGAATGTTAAAAAGAGGAAAAATGACGATTGAGGAGATAGCAGAAGATACAGGACTTAGTGTCGCAGAGGTAGAACAACTTGCAGAACTTCAGATAATGTAGGCGGCAAAGCAGGTTAAAACTATCACAATGCAGCTAGTATAACATAAATTAAGTTGTTGATAGTTTCAATATGTGGTATAATGGACTTAATAAATACAATTTATGGAGGTTAATTATGCCGGCATTACCTTATCGTATAACAATATCAGAAGAAGACTTTGCCTATCTGAAATCATTGATCAAAACCAGAACTATCCAGTCACAGGTTGTCGATCGTGCCCGCATATTACTATGGAAGTCTGAAGCCAAAACAGACAAAGCGATCGCAGATGGCCTGGGCATTAGTGTGAATACCGTCCGGCGTTGTGTTGACCGTTATCTCAACAGCGGAATTGACCTAGCCATATTTGATGATGAACGTTCCGGCCGCCCGGTTGAGATTACCGATGATGCAAAAGCATGGATCGTCAGTACAGCCTGCCAAAAGCCCTGTGACCTTGGCTATGCGGCAGAATTATGGACATTGTCCGCACTCCACAGGCACATACAGGCACACGCCGAAGAAGCCGGTTATCCACGCTTGAAAGCCGTTACCAAACCATGGCTCCAAAAATATCTCAAAAAAATGGATATAAAGCCATTCAGGATCAAGTATTACCTTGAACGCAAAGATCCTGATTTTGAGGATAAGATGCATGACGTCCTTCTGGTTTACAAACAGGTTGAGATGCAGTTTGGCGAGGACGGGACTGTCACCATACCGGAAAGCGGGCATCAGACACACACGGTTTCCTATGATGAAAAACCCGGCATCCAGGCTATTGCCAACAAATATCCTGACCATACCCCGACAAAGGAAAACGGTTATGTGCGCCGGGATTACGAGTACGTGCGGTTGGGAACGCTGTCTTTGCTTGCAGGAATCGATCTGCTGACAGGTAATGTGATCCCGCTGGTCAGTCAGACGCACAAAAGCTGTGATTTTATTGAGTTTTTAAAGATTCTCGATGCAAAATACCCAGAGAGTGACACCATACGGTTAATCCTGGACAATCATTCGGCCCATACATCAAAGGAAACACGGCGGTTTCTTGCAACGTTACCAGAGGGGCGTTTTGTGTTTGTATTTACACCGACACACACTTCATGGCTAAACATGATCGAAAGCTTCTTTAGCAAAATGACAAAGCAGATGTTAAAGGGCATTCGTGTGAATTCAAAGGACGAACTGTCGGAGCGAATATACCGCTACTTCGATGAAATCAATGCTGATCCAATCGTTTATCATTGGACGTATAAAATGGATGAAATCAATCCCGATGAAGCGGCAACCATTTAAACTATCAACAACTTAATATTTGCTATACTAGAAAGCAGAGAACTAACGGATATTTTGCTCCAGAAAGCATTTATGATCTGCATAACCTGCTCCGGCATCCACATCTACCTCGCGAGCCACTTCACATACTCCGAAACCACGTCGCTCGTCTTGCTCAGATAGATGCACTCTTTTGCGAGCGTGATATCGTCCGTGATGATATTGTCCACATTCAGATCGATCATGCGGTTTATGCTCTCCTCGGTATTTACCGTCCACGCAAAGATCTCCTTCCCCGCATTGTGGACATCAGAAACGATCTTTTCCGTGACACTGGAAGCCTCCACGCTGAAATGATCCGCCGCCGAAAGCCTGTTGATATCCCCGTAGGCAAGGCTCATGACATACACTGTCCGGATCCGGTCGTCACACAGCTTTACATTCTCCAGAACATCATAGACCTGCGAAGTGATCACACAGCGATCCCAGAACCCTTCCGCCTCTATGATCCTTGCCACATGCTCTTCAAACTCATGTTCATGCCCTGTAGGTTTCATCTCGATATTCAGCCGAATGTCATTTTTTTCGCAAAAGCGATCACCTCGGTCAATAATGGAACGCGCTCCCCCTCAAACGCGCTGTCCAAAAAACTCCCCACATCAAGCTGTTTCATCTCATCATAATCCATCTCCCATGTATTGCGGTCAACACCCGCAGTGCGCGCAAAATTCGTGTCATGCATCACAAAGATCTGACCATCCTTACTCTGCTGAATATCCAGCTCGATCCAGTCCGCACCAAGCTCCTTTGCACCCTCAAAAGCCGCCATCGTGTTCTCCGGATAACGGACAGAAGCACCGCGGTTCGCCGTCACCTCCATCGTGCGGATATACTCGATCTGAATGCTCACTTTGTGATCATAGACGTCATACAGATAAAAGCTGCAGCAGACAACTGATCCTGCGATCAACACACCCTCCACGGCATACCGCACCTTTTTCCACCCATTCTTTTCGCGGGATCCGGGTGCGGGCGCGTGGATCATCTCCTCCTGTCTTTCCTCTTTATGCTCATAGTACAGTATGCTGATGCACGCGTAACTTATCGGCGTGCCGAGCGCCGACACGATCAACAGAGAGACTGCCAGGTAGACCCACACAACCGACGACGACACGACTCCGAGCAGTTTCAGCTTTGAGAACAATCCACCCAGACATACCGCGATCCACACGCCCGCGATGACAAACACCAGGAATAAAACAGAAACTGCAATCTGGATCCCCAGCAGTGCCGCCAGATCTTTTGTCTTATTTTTGCTGCCGAGACTGATGCTTTTCGTCCGCGCCTCCTTAAAACTGCATCCCTCCAGCGTAAAATAGTGAAACGCGTACAGCCATCTCAGCATCAGCAATCCAAGCACTGCCACAGCGCAGGCAGACAGAACCAGCAGATACCAGTTTCCCTTGATAAAGTCCAGGATAAACTCCGGAATGGCGATGCTGCTCACAAAACTTGACGCCACACCGATATTCAAAAACGGGATCAGGAACAAAACCGCAAATGCCACCAATATATTCCTTCTGTGAAAAACCCGGACGGCATTGCGCACCGCATATCGCACAGTCTGCATCAGATCCGCCTTGTTCCCCTGGTAGGACTGATCCAGCAAAAATATCACCGCCCCGATATCGATCATGGAGTAGACCGCCATGCAGACAAACAATATGGACAGTGCCGCGATCGTCAGGGGATTCGTCAGAAAGGACAGCACGTTCTCTATCGTCAGATAATCATACCCTGTCATCTTCATGACCGCATGAAAGATCCCCCAGAAAACCGGCACAAAAACCGTCAGGGACAGCAATTTATATAAAATCTCAAACTCCGCCATCGTCCGCCAGTTCACCCAGAGCAGACGCACTACTTTTTTGAACTTTTTCATGACCAGCCCTCATTTCATCTGTATGACAATGCCCTGCACCGTCTCACTGCCGCACCGCGTTGGGATAGATCCGCTCCATCCTGGCATCATCAAAATGTGTATCCATCAATCGTTCCCAGCCGTGGACTGCCGCCTTTTTGTCGGCGCGCGTATCATACCGCACCAGCGCCAGCACGGAGACACAGATGTTGAGGATCATGAACACCATGAGCGCACTTGTCAGCACCCATTTTGTCCTCCTCAGCACAGCATCGATGACACGCACCACTCTCGGGTACAGTCCCTTGATCCACACGACTGCCGCAATTCCCCAGAAAAAGCAGTAGAGCAGATTGATCCGTCCTCCGAGGTTGAACGGCATGGCACTGTAATCCCAGAAAACCTTGCCAAACACGATCTCCGTGAAGACACTGCAGATATACTCATAGGCGCCGCCAAGGAAAACACCCACCCAGAAGATATATTGTTCCTGCTTATCCCTGTCTTTATACAAAAGCACCGTCACAAGGGCGATCGCAAGCCCCCAGACCACGCTGAAATCCCCCCAGACCAGACTGCTGCGGCTCATCCACACACCCGACGTGATCCGGCAGAACAACATCTCCACGATATCCCCGGCAAACGCCCCGATCACAAACAGCCAGAATACCTGCACAAAGCCGCATTTCTCCCCGTTCTTTTCGTGATCCTTACTGTCATCTCTCTCGACCAGAATGGACGGGTACGACCTGCCGATCCGCTTCTCAATATGCCCCGAAATGTTCATGGCAAGCCGGAAGGTCCACCGCTGCAGCGTGTGGTTCCATCCAAGCAGCCGCAGAAGTTTTTCTTCTATATGGTAAACGGACATGAAAGAACCCATAAAATCGATGATCCCCACCGCCATAAGTCCCCAAATGAGTGCCTTCCCCACGACCGCAGGCATACTGTGATAGATCCCCAAGATCACACCGTTTCCATAGCGCACTGCCAGCAAACCGAGTACTCCCCACAGAACAGAGTATTGCAGACAGATATATCCGTCAAAATTCCACCGTTTGCCAGCGTAATCCCACCATTTTTTCCGTTTCATCTGCTCCAGCATCTTTCCGGCAAACCACTCCACAGCCGTCGCCACCACCATGCTCCCCAGAAAGAGGAACAGCACGTCATACTTTAACTCCTGCAGGAAAACCGTCAGAAGCACGCCCGTAAAGCCATAGATAAAACAGAATGGTCCCGAAGCAAAACCGCGGTTCCTGAAATCCTTCAACCGTACCGTCGCGACCGCCGTCTCCGCGATCCACGCGAGAAATGAGTAGGCAAAAAAGAGTACAGCGACATCGTAAAATGTATGATCCATTCCGCTCCCCCTCCGCACAAATAAATTGAATCTTAGTATATCACCTGCTGACCGCGATTCACATTAAATTTTCTTAAAGAAATATCAAATTCTAATATCTGTACCGTTTCCGGTATCTCAGGAACATAAAGACAGACATACCAAGCGCCATCAGCTCCGCCGCAGGCGTCGCCAGCCAGATCCCGTTCACACCGAGGATCAGCGGGAGCACGATCATCGTGATCAGCATGAACACAAACGATCTGGAAAATGCCAGGACAGCCGAGATGACCCCGTTGGAGAGTGCGGTGAACATTCCGCTGGCAAAGATATTGAATCCAATGAAAAACAGCGCGATTGTACAGATCCTGTTTCCCGTGACTGCCAGGTCATAGACCGGATTATCCGGTCGGGCAAACACCGATACCAGCGGTCTTGTCAGCGCAAACGAAGCCGCAACCGTGACGATGGAGATCGCCGCGATCACGCGCAGGCTCACCGACACCAGTCTCTTTAGTTTGTCATGGTTCTGTTCCCCATAGTAAAAACTCAGCATCGGTGCGACACCGCAGGAATAACCAGTGTAGAGCGAACTTGCAAACATCAGCACATACATGATGATCGTGACCGCCGCCACACCGTCCTCCCCGACATAGTGGAGCATCGTCCAGTTGAACATCATCGTGATGATCCCGGTGACAAGCGCTGTCGCCATCTCCGAGCACCCGTTTGTCGCCGCGCTCGCAAGCACCCCGAACCGGAATGCAGGTTTTCTGAAATGCAGCAGGCTCTTTTTCCGGCTGAACACAAACAGACCCGCAACCGCCGTCACCGAATACCCAAGTCCCGTCGCGACCGCCGCGCCGCTGATCCCCATGTCAAACAAGCCGATAAACACATAGTCGAGCACCATGTTCAGGACGCCGCCCGTCACAGAGCAGACCAGGGACAGTGTTGCCTTCTCGCTCGCGATCATGTAGAGCGTGAAGTTGTTCATCAGCAGGATCGGCACGGTAAATACCAGATAACGGCTCAGATACCCGACACAGTATCCCTCCACATCGGCAGACAGATCCATGCCGGCAAAGATGTGATCCATCGCAAGATACCCGACCGCACACATCACGATCCCAACAAGCACGTTTACGAGGATCAGAAATGTGAAGTCCTCCCTCGCCTCGTCGGTTTTGTGCTCGCCCATCTTCTTCATGATGACCGCGCTGCCTCCGGTGGCGAGCATAGTCGAGATCGCCGTGACAAGCTGTATGACGGGCGCTGTCAGATTGATCGCCGAGAGCGCGTTCGTGCCGATCAGATTCGACACAAACAGCCCGTCCACCATCGTGTAAAAAGACATAAACACCGTCATCGCGATCGTCGGCACGGCAAATTTCAAAATATTTGCGAGTGTCACAGGTTTTTCATATCCATTTAGTTGTTCCATAAACTTTCCCTCCAATCACCCTGTTGCTGTTCCCGCCCCAGCTTCCGATACGATTTTTGTGTAAACAACAACAGTTTTTGCACACAAAATGCAGGCATTTTGGCGCATGTTTTCACTACTTTGACGACGGGTGAACAGAGACATCACCCTCACAGAATCAATTGATTTCGAAAATACATCTTGTATTTTCTCGCTGTACATAGTATCATAGACCATACAGTAACTGGACGGTCAATAGCAATCTGGAAAAAAGTGAAAAGAATGATGATAGATGATAAATGGATAGCATGGCAGCGTACAAAGAGGGGATGAAGAAATCTAATGAAAATTTATTGACGAAACCGTATGAATATATCTTCTGCAAAGCGATAAAACGGATTCAAAGCGGAAAAGCAATTCCTAAATTTATGATGGATGCTGTTATGGGCAAAGACAACAACAGCATTACAGAAATGCTTTATCCTAACATTACGTCAATTACTATAAAAAACGCATGTGAATTTGTGTATCGCTACAATGTCCCTAAAAATATAAAAAATTACAAAGGAACTGTCCTGTTTTGGCGAGGTTCAAATGAGCAATATCCAAAGAAAAGTGTTACATTATTAAAAAATATCTGCAAAGTTAATACAATTTCCAGTCTATTTAAGTAACCATCACAGTCACAACTGAATAAGCAACACAGCATCAGAATGTATAGAAACAGTTGAAGGATGCCCCTTATTTTGTGCTTTAACGGGAGTGAGATATTTACTTTTCGTGTAAATATAAGCGGTGTGTGGCGAAAATAGTCATCAGCAACAAAGAAACGAATTGGGAGTAAAGAAATATAGAAGGGAAACAAAGAAATGAGTGAAGAAAATAAACTTCTGACCATCGGTCAGTTCGCCGCACTCCACGGCATCAACAAAAAGACACTGATGTGGTACGACGAGATCGGGCTGTTCAAGCCTGCTGCCATCAATCCGGAAAACGGGTATCGCTGCTACAACTACCACCAGAGTCCCATACTGGAGACGATCCTGCTCCTGCGCGAACTCGATGTATCTGTAGCGGAAACCCAGGATTTCATGCAAAACCGCTCCGCGGAAAATCTGAAAAACCTCTTGGATCAGAAGATCGCAGAGCTGGATCTTCAGCTCATGCACCTGCAGGCTGTCAGAAAAACCGTCTCCAACCACCGGCAAAATATGGAAACCCTGTTGACGATGGATCTGTCAAAGATCAGCATTGTCGAAAAGGAAAAACGCTGTCTGGTGACAGTGGACATAGACCCGGACATCACGTTCGAAAAAGAAGTCGAGCTGATCACCGCCCAGACATCAAAATACCAGCTCGGGCGGCTGCACGATGCCTCCTACGGATCCATGATCCCTGTCGAGAGCATCCAAAAAAGGGACTATGCCAACTACACCAAACTGTTCATCGAGATCCCCTTCCTGGAACACAAGAGCGGTCTGCACATACAGCCAGGCGGAAAATACCTCAGGGCATTCCACAAGGGAGACTGGGACAAGATCCCCCTGCGCTACCAGGAAATCCTCGACTACGCCCGCAGGGAAGGAATAACACTGTGCGGTTATTCCTACGAGAAGGGCATCAACGAAACCGTCATAGATCGTGTGGAGGACTACATCATACAGATCGAGATCCCCCTGGCAAGCCTTACATGAGCCTTTTTTCACAGATCACATCCCGATCAATCGGTTCAGCTCACTGCACGCCTGCCCATAATCCTTGAACACGATCCCCTTCATCCCAAGCGATCTTGCAGCATCCACGTTTTCCTGCCTGTCGTCGACAAAGACGCACTCGCCGGCATCCAGACCATACTCCGACAGGAGGTGTTCATAGATGTCAGCGTTTGGCTTGACCATTTTGACAAAGCCTGAGACCACTTTGCCGTCCACCTTGTCCAGAAAAGGAAAGCACCCGCACTCCGTGTGGAGCGCAAACACGTCTCTCGGATAATTTGACAGCAGATATACCTTTAAACCGGATGCCTTCAACTGCTCGATCCACTCCACCGCATACGCGTACGGCTCCACCAGCTTGTCGCGGTTGTCCCACACCAGGTTGAACTCGTCCAGATGCTCCCTGTTGTCCTCGCGGAAATGCGCCAGGATCTCATCCTCCTCATAGATCCCGTGGTCAAGCTCTCCCCACCAGCGGCTGCCAAACACCGTTTTCTCAAAAACCGCCTGTGTCTCTTTTGCGATCCTCAGATCCTCCATCAGCACACGCCATCGGAAATCCACAAGCACATTTCCGATATCAAATATCACATTTTTTATCATAATTCCACACCATTTTTCTGCAGGAGTACCCTCGCGCTCTCCACAGAATCCACGCCTGTCTTATTCTTGATCGGCGCAAATTCATGATCGCGCACTACCTCGTAGGACAGACAGTTGTCGAACATATGGATCATATCGAGCACTAAGAGCTCAAACTTATATCCGTTGGGCGTCTCCGGTTTGACCAGTTCGCCGTTCCTGTCAATATAAGGTATCTTTTTCTCAACGACATGCACCGGCATTTTCTGGCTCATGATCTCCTCAAGCTGATCCACGCGGAACAGATAGTTCAAGATCACACCAAAGTTGTAGGAGAGCTCGCCGTCTGCCTCCCTTGAATTGATGATCTCGTCAGTCATCTCATAGTACTCGACGATTGACGGTCTGCCATCCTCGAGGCAGAGCACACCGATCTTTTCCTGCGGTTCCGCCTTTCGCACCACCTTCGCCCCGCTGACACATCCCGAATCGAGCGTCGCGCCGACAAACACCGGATCGGCGATCCGCTGCAGCACATTGTCCACCGCAAAGATGTTCAGCCACTCGACCCCTCTTGCCTTCACGTCCTTTAGCACACCTGTCACTGCCATCGAGTAGAACCAGCCGCCGTTTCCGTTGGGCGAGAGCGACAGGGAATCCGCAGCCTCCATGTAGAGCTTTCCGTCGAAATCGACAGATGGCGCCATCTCCTGTTTAAAGAATTTCACGAAATCCTTCGGATAGCCGAAGTACGCTTTCTCCTCAAAAAAGGCAATCGTCTCGTCGTTGTTCTTGTCGCTCGTCATGACATACAGCGGCACATAGCATCCTGCCTTGTCCGTGACGTCAAACAGATTGCGGATCAGGCGCTCGAAGATATACACATCTTTTGTGAGACCGATATTGTACTTGCCCTTTGGTCCGTCCGATCCGAGGCGTGTGCCCTGTCCGCCCGCAAGCAGCACGGTGCCGACCTTGCCAGCCCGGATCGCATCGAGCCCGATCTCCTCATACTTTGTCTTATCCTTCTCGATCTCGGACACTTCGAGCGCGGACAGCGGCTCCAGTTTTCCCCGCTCCTGCGCGGTATTTTCCTGTTTTGCCATATCCACGATCGACCAGTCGATCCTCTCCACCTGCGCGGCAAGCTTCTCCTTGCCCGCATCATCAAGCTTTTTGTACGCCTCGATAACGTGCGCCTGACCATGCTCCTCCAATACACTAAAAAGTTCTTCTTCCCTCATCACTGATCTTTTCCTTTCTGCCGTTTCCCTGAAAGATCTGCATCCTACAGACCACATTACCAGTTGCTTTCCTGATAATCTAACAATACTACATTTTCTGTTTCCCTGTAAATACTTATTTCCATTAAATTCTTATCGACTATTTAGGCCGGTCGAGATACCGCTCGACACACTCCCAGACCACATATTCCGGTTTCCCGGATCCGGCGTCAAATCCCGCCTGTGTCGCGCTGTGGTAGTCGTACTCATAGTCCGCGATCATCCTGTGGTCAACGCCGCCCCGCATATAATAGGCAGCCTCCATGTTGACAAACTCACTGAAAGAATCTCCCACGAGCATCAGGGAAGATTCCAGCTTCTCCTCCTCCGCCACAGCCTGACCGGGATAAAAGTAGACCGTATCGACATACCTGCCCGTACATTTCGCCGCCGCTGCGAGATCCCCCGCATAATCCTGCATATGGATCTCAAATTTGTCCGGATCCGGCGTGATCTTTGCGCCGTAACATCCTTCGAGCAGGTCCGATACCATAAACAGGCTCCCGATCATATTGGCATGTGTGTCGGTCCTGTAATACAGAGGGCATCGCTCTTTATTCTGCATCAATGTATCTTTCACATAGATCACATTGATGTCTGTGTTCTCGAGCAGATAACGGACCAGCAGATCCTGCCGCGTCGTCTCGTTGGCACGGCTGATGTAGGACGGCATCCATTCCGGGTACATCGTTTCTTTGTTGGGGATCAGCAGCAGCGCAAACTGCGAACCGTTCTTCTCTATCCATGCTTTCTCTCTCTCCAGATTCGCCGCGATCGTCTCCAGCTCTTCCCTGGAAAAATGATTGTCGCCGATGTAGTCGTGCAGGGATGTCCCGTCGTTTTCATCCTGATGAAACAGATATCCATTGTTCCCATACAGTACAGTTGTGCCGGCATCCGCGCCGAGAAGTGACGTCATCTCATCCTCAAACGCGCTGTAGCTTTCTGACGCCTTGAGCATCCGGTGATACGCGTCAATACTCTCCTGCAGATCTTCATACGCTGTCCCGTAATCGAGATGCCGCACCTCTTTTGCCTGCAGCAGGAACTCCTCTGTCCCGTCGGGCACGCCGTCCGCATCCACGATCCTGCCGCGGTAGGACTTTGCCGCCTCACAGCCGGATGCGTCTGCCTGATCCACATACCGCTTTGCCTGCCCGGCACTGCGCGGAACGCCCATTCCAAGATTCCACATGACACCCAGTATATAAGAAGCCTCAGCGTCATCATCCGCCAAAGTATAGAAACACGATGCACTCTCGTCATAATCCTGCACTGCGCCGTCACCCATGAAAAGCATTTTTCCATAGATTGACATCGCCTTGCTGTTCCCGCTGTCACACGCCTGTCTCAGATACATGCCGGCTTTCTCGATGTCAGCCTCCACGCCGATTCCCTGGAAATATATTTCCCCCAGAAAATACATGGCATCGCTGTTCCCCAAGTCAGCGGATCTTGACAGCGACGCGACAACTTCATCCATATCGCGGGATCCGTCTGACAGGACGAGATTCAACGCGCGGTGCAGCTCCCTGACTGCATCGTCGTCCGCAACCGGAACCGTATTGATCTTGATCTCGTTCTCATTTTTTTCCGGCAAAAGCGCCGCGTCGGATGCCTCCTGCCCCGTTTTGTCCTTGTTCCTGTCACGGTATCTGCCGCCAGGTGTGAGAAGGGCACACACCACAGCAGTGAGCATGACAAGTGTGACAGATATTGTCAGTATAGTGCGGATTCTCTTTTTCAACATGATCTACTATCACCACCTCCACAACGGATCTGTGCAAATTTATTAATGATTCTATCATTTATAAAATATACTGTCAATTGATGGCATCAAATTCACAAAATGCGAAAGTATTCTGGGTTACTGTTCACTCGCTCCAAAATGCTTGTACTTTAGCATTTTGTGTGCAAAAACGGTTGTTGTTTACGCCTTCATTACACAAAATTGTATCAGAACTGATTGGGGCGTGAACTGTCTGGATTATATCAGGTTTGCCTGAATATAATCCAGACAGTTCACTAGCACAATATTTTTACTAAAATGAATATCTCATATAGACAAAAATAAAAAAATTTTGTAAAATAAGATTATTCAACACACGTTTTAAACGAAAAAGGAGTCTGCCATGGAATTTTTTTCAAAAGAGGAGGCAGATGTAATCGGTGAAATTTCCAACATTTCCATTGGATCTTCGGCTACAGCGATGAATCTGATGTTGGGACAGCCTATCACTATTACAACGCCACATGTCACTCTTGCACACAAAAAGGATATTTTAGAGGACTATGAAAATTCCTGTATTCTGGTGCGCGTACAGTACACAGAGGGATTGTTCGGTACAAATATGCTCGTTCTCAAGGATGATGATGCCAAGATCATCACAGACCTGATGATGGGGAACGGCGGAACCGGGGAATACGCTCAGGGTGAGATCACGCCCCTGCACATCAGTGCTGTTTCAGAAGCCATGAATCAGATGACGGCAAGCTCTGCCACGGCGATGAGCAAGATGTTTCAGAAAAAGATCGACATCTCTCCACCCTCCGTACAGCAGATCATTGTCGAAGATTATTTGTTGCCGGATGATATCCGGGAAGATCTTTTTGTCAAAATCAACTTTAAATTGAGAATCGGAAAGCTGATTGATAGTACGATTATGCAGTTGTACCCGTTTGATCTTGCGCATTCCATTTACAAATTATTTCAGAGGAGGAACTAAATAATGGCAAAAAATGTATTGATTGTAGACGATGCGGCTTTCATGAGGATGATGATCAAAGACATCTTGACAAAAAACGGATACAATATCGCTGCTGAGGCAGAAAATGGAAAAATTGCCGTAGATAAATATAATGAAGTGAAACCGGACTTAGTGCTCATGGACATCACGATGCCGGAGATGGACGGCATCCAGGCGCTCAAGGGGATCAAGGCGATCGATCCGAACGCTGCAGTGATCATGTGCTCTGCGATGGGACAGCAGGCTATGGTCATCGAGGCGATCCAGTCGGGTGCCAAGGACTTTATCGTAAAACCTTTCCAGGCGGAACGCGTGTTGGAGGCAGTCAAGAAAGTGATCGGATAGTATTACATAACAAAAATGGTCTGGCAGATCCCAGACCATTTTCTTCATTTACAGTTCCTATTTATAATTTTTATTTGCTATTTCTATTTGCTATTCCTATTTTCAGTTCCCATTTGCAGTTTTCTTTACAGTTCCTCAGCGGTCTTTTCGTCGGTATTGTCCGTCACAATATTCAGTATCGCCTCCTCCAGGACCTTTTCGTCGGCATCATCGCCGAGACTGTTCTTGTCGTCCTCGATCTCCTGCTGTGTTTCCTGCGCCTTCTTGTCCTCGACGATGGCGCGCATGATGCGGTTGGCATCCTCCGGTGAGAACATCGACATCGCGCCAGCCAGCATGCCGATCGAATCCCTGTTCACCATCAGGCTGCCACCGCCCTCAAGCGGTATCGTCAGCACATTGCCCCTGTCGGACATGTCGCCGAGGCAGATCGCATTCTTCTCACTGTCACAGGTAAACACCACGCCGTTGTATGTGATCGTATCACCATCCGCATAGGCCGCATACGGAAAAGACGGTTTGTAGGTACCGTTGATCTTCTCCATGATATAGTTGCGCCTGGTCTTTCCGGCATCCAGAATGCTCACAAAATGCGTTCCGCCGATCTTGCCTTCCTCCAGGGCTTCCATCTCCATCTGCTCCTTGCGCTGTTCCTGCTCCTCCTTGATCGCCTCGATATTTTTATCGATCCTGGCGATCAGTCTGTCCCACTCATTCACCGTATAACTTCCCGCCCCTATGGAAAATTTCGGCTCCGTCTCACCGTTTTCAAGTTTCTTTGCGATCTCCTTCTTCTTCTCACTGACACAATCCATCAGCTCCTTCCGCGACATTGTTGCGATCTGGTTGATATCCATCTTCATACCCCTTTCATGATTTTATATTTCCTTATACTCCCGTTTCTGCGATCCTATTTACAATATATATCGGACGATCATGTGATAATTCAATATCTATGGAACGAAAGGCACGGCGTTTGTTAAGGAACTGATACTTCCTTATACCCGACACCTGGTCAACCGTCAATCCATCGCGATCCGCAACACGACCGGATATTCCGACTGAACGGACGCTGTCCTGACATGCAGCCCCTTATCGTCGCGGCTGAATACCAGTTTCTCGTCAAATCCCAGCACATCGACATCCCTGATGATCCCGTGGAACAGCGGCAGGAGGCTGCGTCAGCCTCGCGCAGGCTCTCGATCACGACATCGCCGTCCTCGGGATATCTCAGCACGGTGGCGTACAGGAATCCGTTGTTCACGGTAAAGCGGATGTCCTTCGAGGTGTAACAGATTAGATGTAAATAAATGTTTACAGTTCCACTTTTTGTCAGCTACATATTGTATACTCAGATATTTATTGATATAATGGATAAGTAACTGTTAAGAATTATGGCACCCGGCTACTGCCGCTGACATGTTTCCACGGGCGTCCATATGCATATGAATCTGAAAAGGAGATATACCATCATGAAAAAACTGTTTCACATCGGGGTTACATTGTTTTCTGCTGTCATCGCCGTATCCTTCCTGCTGTTGGCAGGACCAAAGATGCTGGCGCTGCAGACAGGACCAAAGCCCTTGAGCCCTGATCAAAATTTTGCGGACGCAGCAGGAACATACATATCTTATGAGGCAGCATACCCCGTCGCCTTCTGGGAAGAGGAATATTATTCCGGGGATCCAGACAGGGTGAAGACCAGCGGGTATGTGATCTACGATGTGGCGCGCGATGCTTTTGTCTGTATCACCATCCCGGAACAGGACGACAGGGACTTCGACCATCTGCTGCACGCCATGGTCCTTGCGGCAGACATGCGGGCAGACAGGGACATGTCTCCCATACCCGTGGACGGATCCCTGAATCCTGCATCCCAGGAGCAGGCAGATCGGGCACTCGAGGCGCTGGAAGAAAGCAAAGTGTTAGAACAGTACATAGATTTCAAGGATTCCGAATCCTACATGAAATCCTACTTTGCGGATGACGAGTACGGCAAAGTCCTGGGCAGCATGTGTGAGAAACTGCTCGACGGTGAGCGTCCGTCCGAATGGTATGTCATAGAGCAGGGGAACATCAGCAATATGAGCACGGGCGAGATCTGGGTCTGCACCGTGACGGCACTTTTAAATCTCCTGATCTTCCTCTTTGGCCTGACGAGACTGCTGAGAAGCGACAAACAGCAGGAGACACCATCAACAGCATCCGGCAGTATATCGGAGCGTTATCTCGCCGAACAGTATGCTTGCGCAAAAGACTGGTGCACGTTTAACCTCGACAGAGGATACCGCCTCGCTTCGCTGAGTGTACTGATCACCCTGGCGATCTTTGTGGCAATCGGAATCCTTGTGAAAGCGGCGGACAGACTGGTGCCGTTTTATATCCCGATGGGACTGCTCTTTGGAGAACTCATAGCGCTGCTCTTCTGGTTCACTCAGGCAAGCCAGTCCAAACCGGAAAAGATCCTAAAAAGGTTCGAGAAATATCTGGCAAAAGAATTGCCCGACGCTGCCACAAGAAACGCATTTATCGAAGAATTTGTGAATACGGACCAGAGCTGGTTCTTCTGTGAGAAGACGAAGGAGGGCATGCTGTGGGGCAAAGTCGGGGAGCGGTATTGGAGCTTCTTTATGTGGACCGGACGCGTGACGATCGTGGACGCGGCACAACTCAAGGAGCTCGAGACAGAGACCAGATCCGGATCAGTGGACAACGGAACAGTCAAAGTCAGATATATATCGTACATAGCCAGCTTTTATTACCAGGATCCGATGCCCAGGCGCAAGCCCGACAAGACTGTCAGTTTCAATGTCGAGAGCAGACTGGGACACTTCACCACACTCGCGCACAACCGGGTGGGCGACCGCGTGACGATCACACATAAATAAAACAGGCCAAGGAGCAGTCAAAACAGTCTTTTTGACGCTCCTCAGCCCTTATTTTTTACCGCCGATCCAAACCCTCGCAGGACATTACAACAGCGGAGAGAGCACCTTGAGCGCCGCCTGCATGATCTTATTGCCAAGCGGCCTTTTTGACCATCTGACCAGATCCATCTCCTCACACTGCTCAAGCGTCTTTAGAAAATCCGCCTTCATATCCATGATGGCATCCATCTCGCTGAGGAACACGCCGCACTCATAGTGCAGATAAAAGCTTCTGTAATCCGTGTTAATAGTACCGCAGATAGCACACTCGTCGTCCGCGATCACATTCTTGGCGTGGATAAAGCCGGGTTTATACTCGTAGATGTGCACGCCCGCCTCCATGAGCTTCCCGTAATTCGAGACATTCACCATATAGACGTACCACTTATCGTAGATCTTCGGGACAATGATGCACACATCCACGCCGCTCAGCGCCGCGTTTGCCAGATCCTCGCGCATGCTCTGGTCCAGAACAAGGTAGGGCGTAGTGATATAGATGTAATCCCTCGCCTTGTTGATCATTCTGGTGTACGCGCCCTCCGTGGGATTGTGCGGATTCCTGTGGGGCCCGCCCATAAAGGGCTGCACATACCCCTCCTCGAACACATGAATATTCGGTTTGTAATCCACATCATTGATCACGATGTCCTTGTTTGAGACGCGCCACATGTCGAGGAAAAAACAGGTAAAACTATACACGCCATCCCCGCACAGCCGGATGCCTGAATCCTTCCAGTGGCCAAAGCGCTCGATATAATTGGCGTACTCATCCGCAAGGTTGTAGCCGCCGGTATACGCGATATTTCCGTCGATGACTGTTATCTTCTTGTGATTCCTGTAATTGAAGGACATCTTTGTCACGCCGCGGTGGATCGGGTTGAAGATGCTCACCTCAATGCCGCGGCTCCTGATATCTCTGCGGAATGCCTGCGTGTTGATGCGCAGTGTCCCAAAATCGTCAAACAGCAGCTTGATCTCTACGCCCTCCTCCGCCTTCTGCGTGAGCACCTCGAGGATATCACGCCAGACCTTCCCGTCGGACACGATGAAATATTCCATAAAGATAAATTTCTTAGCGTTTCTGAGATCCTCGAGCATCGCCGCGAAGACATCCTCACCCACCCGGTAGTAGGATGCCTTCGTGTTATTGTAGATGGGAAATCCTTCTTTTCTGAGATAACGGCTGATCTGCACCTTATTCGGATGCTGCCGCTCCAGATCCTGCACGATGCTGTCACCCTGTTTCAGGCTCTGCACCATCTGGTTGTCATAATCCCTCAGGCGCCTGAAATACCGCGAATTGACACGCTTGCGCCCCCACATAAAATACAGGAAAAGACCCGAGACCGGCAGTACCAGTATGATGACAATCCAGCTCATCTTGTAGGATTCCGCATTGTTCACCAGCGCAAATACGATGATCACACTCACCAGCTCCAGGACAAAATACACAATAATGGAATATCTCATCAGATACATTCCGAGAAAGATCATCAGGGCAATCTGCAGAAAAAAAGAGATTCCTACTGTAATGCCGCGCATGATTCCATAATATTTACTTCGAACGATTCCCATATCAGCCATATCCTTTCCGTCGTTTTTCAACTATATTGTATCACGAATCTGTTAATTTTCAAGAAAATGTATCTAAAATCTAAATTATCTGATAAACTATAGTTAAGATCTGGATCAGATCGGGAACTGAGTTATTTTCGAACAGTTCCTCAGTACATGTATTCATAAGCGAGCCATTTACAATACTGTACGAACTCTTGTCATGTGAGGAACATATTTATGCAAAATACGATCGACCAAAACCTTTTCTCGGAGGCATGTTACAAGATGATCGGCGCACTGCAGGGACAGAACGGCATCGGGACACTCCGCGAAAAGACAATACACAGTGTATTAAAATATTATTATGCCCCGAATCCCGCCTACCATGAGATCAGGATCGGATCTTATGTGGCGGACATCTGCGTGGACGGGGAGATCTATGAGGTTCAGACGCGAAACTTCAATACCATGCGCGGCAAACTTGACTTCTTCCTGCAGGAGCACGATGTCACCATCATCTACCCTGTCGCGCACACCAAGTGGCTGTCCTGGCTCGACATGGAGACAGGGGAACTCTCGCCAAAACGGAAATCGCCCAAGAAAGGTACTCTATACCAAATTATACCCGAATTATACCGGATCAAAATGTTTATTGCCAACCCGAGACTGCATTTTATCATCAGTCTGATCGACGTGGAGGAAACACGCTGCTTAAACGGATGTAGCCACAACAAAAAACGGGGCTCCTCGCGCATGGACGGAAAACCTGTCGCCATCTTCGATGAAGTCCGCATCGACACTTTTTCCGATTACATGGTATTTCTCCCTGACACGCTCCCCGGACAGTTCACTTCAAAAGATCTCGCAAAGACAGCCAAAATTTCGCAGGGAAGTGCCTCAACGCTCCTGAACGTACTGCTCGAGACCCGTATCATCGACCGCGTGGGCAAGACAGGGAACAGTTTTCTGTACCAAAAAAGCACAGTCCAAGGTTAAATGAACTGTGCTTTTTTGATCTAATATACTATCTTTATTCGCTGTCCCCAGCCGTTTCTCCGGACGGATCCTCCGTCGCATCTTCCTCCGCATCCGCCATCGCGCGCTCGATCAACTCGTCCATGACCGAATCGACAGACTCTGCCGGCTCCGGAACTTCCGACGCTTCATCGACCACCTTGTCAAGCGCCTCCTCGACGTCCTCAAACTCCTGTGTACCGTCGGACAACTTCTCGCGCACCTTCGCGATCTTGGCAACCTTCACATTGTCACCGTCAAGGTTGATCAGCTTGACACCGGAAGTATTTCTGCTGTACGTCGATATATCGCCGACGCGGATCTGAATGATGACACCCTCCGTCGTGATCATCATGATCTCGTGGTCGTCGTTGACCGCCTTGATCCCGACCACATTGCCGGTCTTTTCCGTGATGCGGTAGCACTTCACGCCCTTTCCGCCGCGCTTCTGCACGGTAAACTCATCCAACAGTGTCCGCTTTCCCATGCCCATCTCCGACACGATCAGCAGCGCGCTGCCCTGCGTGTTGAGCTGCATACCGATGATCTCGTCGCCGTCGTCGAGATTCATACCGATGACGCCCATCGCGTTCCTGCCCATCGCGCGCACATCGGTCTCCTTGAACCGTATGCACATGCCGTACTTCGTGATCAGGAAGATCTCGGAATTCTCATCCGTCGTCTTGACCTCGATCAGCTCGTCGTCGTCGCGCAGGGATATCGCGGCAAGCCCGTTTTTTCTGACATTGGAGAACTCCATGATCGGCGTCTTTTTCGCGATCCCTTTCTTCGTGATCATGAACAGGTGATTGCCCTCCTCAAATTCCTTGATCGGGATCATCGCGGAGATCTTCTCGCCGGGATTTAACTGCAGCAGGTTGACGATCGCCGTCCCCCTCGCAGTCCTGCCCGCCTCCGGGATCTCGTACGCCTTCAGGCGGTACACGCGCCCAAAGTTCGTAAAGAACATCAGATAGTGGTGCGTTGTCGTCATCAGCAGATCCTCGATGTAGTCATCCTCGATCGTGGACATCCCCTTGATGCCGCGCCCGCCCCTGTGCTGCGTCTTGAAATTATCCACTGTCATGCGCTTGATGTAGCCCAAACTTGTCATGGCGATCACGGTGTTGCCGCGCGGGATCAGATCTTCCATATTGATCTCGGACTCATCGTAGCCAAATTTCGTGCGCCTCTCATCGCCATATTTGTCAGAGATCAGCTTGATCTCCGTCTTGATCACGCCGAGCAGCAGCTTTTTGTCGGCGAGGATCGCCTTGTACTCCTCGATCTTTTTCAAAAGCTCTGCGTGCTCCTGCTCGATCTTCTCCCGCTCCAGACCTGTCAGCGCGCGCAAACGCATGTCCACGATCGCCTGTGCCTGCACATCCGTGAGCCCGAACCGCTGGACCAGCCCTTCTTTCGCCGCCTGCGTGTTGGCGCTGCCCCGGATGATGCTGATGACCTCATCGATATTGTCGAGCGCGATCAGCAATCCCTGCAGGATGTGATCCCTCTCCTCAGCCTTGTTCAGATCATACTGTGTCCTTCTGGTGACAACCTCCTCCTGATGTCTGATGTAATGCGTCAGCACATCCTTGAGGTTCATGACCTTAGGCTGATTGTTCACGAGCGCCAGCATGATGACGCCAAAACTGTCCTGCAGCTGTGTGTGCTTGTAGAGCTGGTTCATGATCACATTCGCGTTGACATCCTTTCTCAGCTCGATACAGATGCGCATGCCCTCCCTGTTCGACTCATCGCGCAGGTCCGTGATGCCGTCTATCTTCTTATCCTTCACAAGTTCCGCGATCTTTTCGATCAACCGCGCCTTGTTGACCATATAGGGAAGCTCCGTCACGATGATGCGGCTCTTCCCGTTCGCCATCGTCTCGATATCCGTCACACTGCGCACCCTGATCTTGCCGCGCCCTGTGCGGTACGCCTCCTCCACGCCGCGCGTTCCGAGGATGATACCGCCCGTGGGAAAATCCGGCCCCTTGATGATGGGCAGCAGCTCATCGATCTGCGTATCCCTGTCCTCGAGAATGCGGTTGTCTATCATCTTTATGACAGCCGCGATAACCTCCCGCAGATTGTGGGGCGGAATATTCGTTGCCATGCCCACAGCGATCCCCTGCGTGCCGTTCACGAGCAGGTTCGGATATCGGCTGGGAAGCACGGTGGGTTCCTTCTCAGTCTCGTCAAAGTTCGGCGCAAAATCGACCGTATTCTTGTTGATGTCCGCGAGAAGCTCCATGGAGATCTTGCTAAGCCTTGCCTCCGTGTATCGCATCGCCGCCGCGCCGTCACCGTCGACAGATCCAAAGTTGCCGTGCCCGTCGACAAGCGGATATCTGGTGGACCACTCCTGCGCCATGTTCACCAGGGCGCCATAGATAGAGCTGTCACCGTGAGGATGGTACTTACCCATCGTGTCACCGACAATACGCGCACTCTTCCTGTGCGGCTTGTCAGGACCATTGTTCAGCTCGATCATGGAGTAGAGCACACGCCTCTGTACCGGTTTCAGGCCGTCCCTCACATCGGGAAGCGCGCGGGAAGCGATCACACTCATGGCGTACTCGATATACGATTTTTCCATGGTCTTTTGCAGATCCACTTCCTCTATTTTGTCAAAAATTGTATCATCCATATGAATCGATCTTCTCCTTCCTCAACTGCAGATGCGCCCGGGGCACAGTCCGGCAGTGTGAATACCTGAAACGGATCCTCAGATATCAAGATTCTTTGCGTTCTTGGCGTTCGCCTCAATAAACTCGCGTCTTGGCTCCACCTTATCTCCCATCAGCGTCGTGAAAGTCAGATCGATCTCCGATTCCGCCTCCTCATCCATGGAAACCTTCAAGAGCACACGCTTCTCGGGATCCATCGTCGTATCCCAGAGCTGGTCTGCATCCATCTCCCCCAGTCCCTTGTAGCGCTGGATCTTGTTATTCTGGTCGCGCCCCACCTCGTCGAGGATCTCCGCGAGCTCATCGTCGGAGTACGCATACCATGTCTTTTTATTTTTTTCAAGTTTGTACAGGGGCGGTTTTGCCAGATATACATGCCCCTGTTTGATCAGCTCCGGCATGAACCGGTACAGAAAAGTCAGCATCAGCGTCGCGATGTGCGCCCCGTCCACGTCGGCATCCGTCATGATGATGATCTTGCCGTAGCGGAGTTTCGAGATGTCAAAATCCTCATGGATCCCGGTGCCGAACGCAGTGATCATCGCCTTGATCTCCGCGTTGCCGTAGATCTTATCGAGCCTTGCCTTCTCCACGTTCAATATCTTGCCGCGCAGCGGAAGGATCGCCTGCGTCGCACGAGCTCTGGCTGTCTTGGCGCTGCCGCCGGCGGAATCCCCCTCCACGATAAAGATCTCGCAGTTTTCCGGGTTCTTGTCCGAACAGTCCGCAAGCTTTCCGGGAAGCGTCATGCCGTCGAGCGCAGTCTTTCTCCTCGTCAGATCCCTCGCCTTGCGCGCCGCCTCCCTTGCACGCTGCGCAAGGATCGACTTCTCACAGATCTGTTTTGCCACAGCGGGGTTCTGTTCCAGATAATACGTGAGCTGCTCGCTGACAACACTGTCGACAGCCCCTCTCGCCTCGCTGTTGCCGAGTTTCTGCTTCGTCTGTCCCTCGAACTGGGGATCCTCGATCTTGACCGACACGATCGCCGTCAACCCCTCGCGTATGTCATCGCCGCTCAGGTTCGCCTCGCTCTCCTTGAGCAATTTCGCACTTCTCGCATAGTCATTGAACGTCTTTGTGATCGCATTGCGGAAACCTGCAAGATGCGTACCACCCTCAGGCGTATTGATATTGTTCACGAAACTGTACGCGCTCTCCGTGTACGAATCGTTGTGCTGCATGGCAACCTCGACGTACACGTTGTCCTTCTTGCCCTCAAAATACAGCACATCCTCGTAGAGCGCCGTCTTGCTCCTGTTCAGGTACGTGACAAACTCCCTGATGCCGCCCTCGTAGTGAAATATTTTCTCCACAACGCCATCCTCGGGGCGCATGTCGCGCAGGATGATCCTCAGATCCTTTGTCAGAAACGCCATCTCGCGCAGACGCTGCTTCAACACGTCATAGTCAAATACTGTCTCCTCAAATATCTCCTTGTCCGGCAGGAAAGTCACCGTCGTTCCGGTCTTTTCAGGCTCACATTCACCGGTCACACGGAGCGGATAACACACCTGTCCGCGCTCGTAGCGCTGGTTGTAGACTTTCCCCTCGGCGCATATGTCCACCTCGAGCCACTCGGAGAGCGCGTTCACGACAGATGCACCCACACCGTGCAGCCCGCCGGAAACCTTGTAGCCTCCGCCGCCGAATTTTCCGCCCGCGTGCAGGATGGTAAACACCACCTCCACCGCCGGGATCCCCGCCTTCTGGTTGATCCCCACCGGAATGCCCCGCCCGTTATCGATAACAGTGATAGAATTATCGGAATTGATTGTCACATCGATCGTATCGCAGTATCCTCCAAGCGCCTCATCGACCGCATTGTCAACAATCTCGTACACCAGATGGTGCAGTCCCCTTGAAGAAGTGCTGCCGATATACATGCCCGGTCTTTTTCTTACGGCTTCAAGACCTTCCAATATCTGAATCTGGTCAGCTCCATACTCCTCAGTACCCATATATTTCCTCCCATTCTAATGTGATAGCCTCCCGCAGTCCTGTCACAGCGTCATGTGCAGCAGAATCGCGATAGCCCGTATGTCCAGACTAAAGTTTCATAAAGACAGACCGCCCCTATGTATGAGCCAAAGTCTTATCAACGTTTTTTACTACTGCGTCCGAGACCTCAAACACCTTGTTGATCTCAAACCGATTATTCACAAACTCCTCGAGTCCAGTACATGTGATGATCGTCTGGATATCACCGATACTGTTCAGCAGATAATTCTGCCTGCTGCTGTCAAGCTCCGACAGCACATCGTCGAGCAGCAGCAGCGGAATGTCCTTCGTCACTTTTTTCACAAGCTCGATCTCTGACAGTTTCAGCGACAGTGCTGCTGTCCGCTGCTGTCCCTGCGAGCCAAATTTCCGGATGTCAACAGGACCCACCATAAAAGAAAAATCATCCCGGTGCGGTCCGATGGAAGTCTGCTTTGTCCTGATATCCCTCTCCTGACACGATGCGAGCTTTTCTTCAAAATCATCGGGCACGATATCAGGTTCATACACGATCTTAAGCGCTTCCTTCCCCCCGGAAAGCTTTTGATGAATCTCATAAATGATCTCATTTAACTGGCTGACAAACGCATCCCTGCGCTCGATAATCTTGTTTCCATAAGACACAAGCTGTGAATCCCACACGGGGAGCGTATCTCTCAATCCCGGATTGAGATACAGCTCCTTTAGAAGCTTATTGCGCTGATTCACGACTTTATTATAATTGTTCAGATTGCACAGATAAAAACTGTCCAGCTGGCACAGCTCCATATCGACAAAACGACGTCGCTCCGCCGGACCATTCTTGATGATCGAGAGATCCTCCGGCGAAAAAAAGACAACGTTCAGCAGTCCCAGCAGATCGGCAGCCTTTTTGATCTTCTGCCCATTGATCGCGATCCCCTTTGATCTGTTTTTTCTAAGATGCATGTCAACGCGATTCTCAAGCCCGTCCTTCACCACGTAAGTGCGGATGTGCGCCTCCTCCGCGTCAAAACGGATGATATCCCTGTCCTTGCTCCCCTTGTGGGATTTCGTTGTGGCGGACAGGAATATAGCCTCCAATATATTTGTCTTCCCCTGCGCGTTATCGCCAAAGAGGATGTTGGTGCCGCTGTCAAAATCGATGGAAAGTGTCTCATAATTCCTAAAATTTTCAAGTTCCAATGATTTGATGATCATTCTCTAACGCTCACTTTTCTATAAAGCTCTTGAACGGACCACAAAGGAATTTCCCTCAAAGCTTACTTCATCGTTGTCAACAAGTTTTTTGCCGCGCTGTGTCTCAACGCGCCCGTTCACACTCACCAGACCATCCTGGATCACTGCCTTGGCGTCGACGCCGGATTCGACAAGACCGGCAAGCTTTAGCGCCTGCCCCAGCTTTATATAGCCATCCCTGATCGTTACTTCTTCCATAAATATCCTCCCATCCACATACCCTTAATTCAAGGAATTGAATGCCACCGGAAGGATCAGATACGTGTAATTCTCCTCGTCGTCCCTGATAAAGCAGGGCGCCTTTGAGTTGAGGAGTTTGATCTCCACCTGCTCGTCATCGATCACCTTCAGCGCATCGATCAAAAATTTCGGATCAAAACCAATCATCAGATCCTTTCCGGTCTTGCTGATGTCGATCTCCTCGTTCAGGCTGCCGATCACGGAATTCATCCTAAGCTCCATCACATCGTCCAAAATGTTCAGGATGATCGGCTTTTTATCCCCCTCCTTCACGAGCAGGGTCGAGCGGTCGATGCAGCTGTGGAATTCCCTCTTGTTGATCGTAACTTTTGTCTCATAGTCCGCGGAGAGGATGTTGTCAATCTTGAGATAGTCCCCCTCGATCAGTCTCGATACGACCGTCGTACTGTCAAATTCAAACAGGATATGATTGCTCGTAAAGAAGATATTGACATCCTTATCCTGATCTCCCGGCAGGATCTTGCTGATCTCACTCAATGTCTTGCCCGGCACGATCACTTTCTTTGCCGGGTAGGAATCTTTCAGACGGATGCGTCGCAGTGAGATGCGCAGCCCGTCCGAGGAGACCACCTTTAAGACATCCCCGTTGATCTCAAACAGTTCACCTGTGAGAATCTTGTTCGTAAAATTATCTGCGATGGAGAAGATCGTCTGTCGTATGACTTCCTTCAATGTAAACTGTGTCACGCAAATCGATTCGGAACGGTCGATCTGCGGCAGATACGAGAAATCTTCTCCCGATTTTCCGACAATGTTGAATTTTGCTTTTTCACAGGTGATCGTCGCCTTGTAGGAGGGATCTGTCGCGATCGTCACGTCGTTGTCCGGGAGCTTGCGGACCATTTCCAGAAAGATCTTCGCATCCAGCGCGATGATCCCTTTCTCCTCGATCTCTCCTTCTATGATCGTCTCAATCCCAAGTTCCATGTCGTTTGCGGTGAGCCTGATCTCTCCCTTGGAGGCGTCGATCAGGATACACTCAAGTATTGACATGGTAGTTTTGCTTGGCACAGCCTTGGAAACGGTGTTTACACCATTTAAGAGATTTGACTTTGAACATATAATTTTCATGTGTATAACTCCCTTCGCTGTATTCGTGAAAATTCCGGCAGAGACTGCCGATGCAAAAAATATATATAATTATATATAAATCCGTAGCATTCATAGTAATGGCAGTGGAAATGTGAACAATCCCTTTTTTCGCCCAAATTACAAGAAAATCGTCAAATATATCGTGTGGATAACCTTCATGTTTTTTCTTAAATTATTCACAATGATTCACAATCCTGCAGTCAAATGAAGCGTTCCGTTTTCTATGAAGGTGTCAGTTTTTTCTGAATGGTCTCGATCTTATTTCTCAAATCCTCATCTGTCTTGATCTTTTCCTCAATCTTTTCCACACCGTGTATGACCGTAGTATGGTCCTTTTTGCCGAGGTATGCGGCGATCATCTGAAAAGTAGATTCAGTCATATGCCGGCACAGGTACATGATGATCTGTCGGGGGATCACATATTCGGAATTGCGTTTTTTGGAAGTAATGTCTTCCTTTGAGATATTAAAATGTTCTGCGACTACATCTATGATCAGAGATGGCGACACTTCCCGCCGCTGATCCGGGTATATGACATCTTTTAGCGCGTCCTCGGCCAGGGCGAGGTTCAGTTCCTGCTTGTTCAGCCGCGCGTTTGCCATGACTTTGTTCAGGGCGCCCTCGAGCTCACGGATATTGGACTTTATGTTGGTGGCGATGTACTGGATGATCTCGTCGTCGATCTCCTTGTCGTACATCTCCGCATTTTTGCGCAGAATCGCCATGCGCGTCTCGTAGTCCGGCGGCTGGATATCGGCGATCAGCCCCCACTCAAAACGGGAGCGGAAGCGCTCCTCGAGGGTCTCCATCTCTTTTGGCGGTTTGTCGGAGGAAATGATGATCTGCTTGCCGGCAGAGTGGAGGACGTTGAACGTGTGGAAGAACTCTTCCTGAGTTGATTCCTTTCCTATTATAAATTGCACGTCGTCGACGAGCAGTACATCGACCGTCCTGTATTTGTCGCGCAGCTTCGTCATCGCGGCGGCATTACCGCTTCGGATCGATTCGATCACCTCGTTGGTGAACTGTTCCGAGGTGACATACAGAACTTTTTTGTCCTGGTTCTGTTCCAGCACAAAGTGACCGATGGAGTGCATCAGGTGCGTTTTGCCCAGTCCGGCTCCGCCGTACAGGTACAGAGGATTGTACGCCTCCCCCGGAGATTCCGCCACTGCAAGCGCGGCAGAGTGGGCGAATTTATTGTTGCTTCCCACCACAAAGGTGTCGAATTTGTATTTGTTGTTCAGATTGGCATTTTCGTATTTGAGACTGTTGACGCCCTTTTTCGGTCTGTCCTGCTCGGCGGAGGCATCCTTTTTCTCTGCGATGGCGTCCTCCTCCGCGATAAAGACGACATCGTACTCATGGTTCATAAGTTCTGATATCGTTGCCTTAAAACAGAAGTAATAATTTTTCTGAATATATTTTAATAAGCGTGCCTGGGCTGAGGGGATCAGAATCGTCACGATATCATCCTCCACCTTATAGAATTGTAAGGGTTCAACCCAGTTGTTGAATGAGATCGCAGTAAGGTCATACTCATCTCTGATTATTTCTTTTATCTCATTCCATCTGTCTTTTATTTCGTTCATGCGTTACCTCTGCTCTGAAAAAGTTTTTGATGTTCACGTCTCTGCTGAAAATACTCATACACATTAATAGTAACGCAAATGAGCAAAAAAAGCAAATAAATGTGAAAAAAAAATGAAGTAATTCACGAAATCCCCAAACGATTGTTGATATTGTGGATAACTTTATCCCTAATATGTGGAAATTTGCAATTTTACACCTTTGAAAAATAGAAATCCACATGATTGTGGATAAAATTGTGAATAGTTATATACATCATCCACATTGACATTTCTTGATCCTGTACATCGGAAAAGAACAGTTTTCTACATTTTTTCAACGAGATATCCACAAGTTACCCACAATTTGTGGATATCTCTGATTTTCTGTGGATTTCATACCTTTTTCTGTGGAAAGGGTGTGGTTATATTTTTATTGGCACAGATATCGGCAAATTTATATTATTTTTCTTGACTTCAATATTTTTATGGTATATAATCATCATGATATTTTCTGATACCTGGAAGCGATATCGCCCGTGTTTGGCGGTCTTGTTTCCATTACATGATTATGTATCATGGAGTGACGAAGGAACTCAGTGTGGAGCGGCTGGCACAAAGCTGCGAAATGCAAATGCCGGATGCGGGATTTTAGTGGTAAATCCCTGTGGTCATCAAAACTGCAGGATGCATGGATGTCCTGCGGCGGACATGTCTTCTGGCGGTCACTGCCGTTACAGGCATTGTCCAGTTGTGCAGAGCGGTGTTTGCGTGATCAGGATCCTGACGGATCCCAATGGAAGGGAAAATAAAAGGAGGTGTTTCGAATATGAAAATGACATTTCAGCCAAAGAAAAGACAGAGAAGTAAAGTGCATGGTTTCAGAGCCAGGATGAGCACACCGGGCGGAAGAAAAGTTTTAGCCGCAAGACGTGCCAAGGGAAGAAAGAGATTATCTGCATAGTTTACAGGTCACAGTATGTGACCTTTTTTTCTATGTAGATTACATGGTATATCGCGTGTTCTGTGTGTATTTTGGGCGGTTAGAGATGAACGGGGATCAAGATGAAATTTTCGGAATCGTTGAAAAGCAACAGAGATTTTAAGAATGTTTATGGTCGAAAGAAAAGTTATGCCAACAGATATTTAGTGATGTATGTATTGGAAAATGGTTTAGATAAAAACAGACTTGGGATTTCAGTCAGCAAAAAAGTAGGGAACAGTGTTGTCAGGCATCGCGTCACGCGACTGATCCGTGAGAGCTATCGTCTCCACGAGGATCTGTTCCGCAGCGGCCTGGACATTGTAGTCGTGGCAAGGGCCAGCGCAAAGGATGCGAAGTACACAGAGATCGAGAGTGCGCTGCTGCATGTGTCGAAGCTTCATAAAAATGTATTGGTGCAGCTATGAAAAAGATTTTTATATGGATAATCTTGTTTTACAGAAAATATCTTTCACCTTTAAAATCTACGAAATGCCCTTATTTTCCGTCCTGCTCGCAGTATGGGCTCGAGGCAGTCGAGCGGTATGGCGCGCTGAGGGGCGGATTACTCTGTATATGGAGAATACTCCGGTGCAATCCTTTTTCAAAAGGAGGATATGATCCAGTTCCTTCTATTGAATACCATGCATATAAAAAAGAAAATGAATATGAGCAAGAAAAGAGTTTGAAAAAGAATTTGAAGAAGAAATGGAAAACCTTTTACCGGTTTTGATTGATCAGGAGGAGTCTAATGGATTTTATGCTGTTAACGCAAAATTCAACTCCGATATTTAAGTACATTGTTAAGCTTCTGGGCTTAATCATGAATGGCATTTTCGAGTTTCTGAATTTGATTGGCATTCCAAATATCGGTTTATCTATTATTTTATTTACAATTGTCATTTATTTACTTTTGATGCCGCTCACCATCAAGCAGCAGAAATTTTCCAAGCTGCAGGTGCGGATGAATCCTGAGATACAGGCGATACAGGCAAAATACAAAGGCAAGCAGGATCAGGCATCGATGCTTGCCCTGAACCAGGAGACAAAGGCGGTCTATGCCAAATACGGCGTGTCGCCCTCGGGAAGCTGCCTCCAGCTGTTGATCCAGATGCCTATCCTGTTCGCGCTCTACCGCGTCATCTATGCGATGCCGGCGTATGTGACAAAGATCGGCGAGGCGTTCGGCGTGCTCGCGGACAAGATCATGCAGGCGTCCAACGGCGTGGAGGAGGTCAAGGCGCTGTCCTCGGCAATGTATTTCACAAAAAATTTTGACATCGCGGGGAACACGAAAAATGCGATCATCGACACGCTGAACAAGACATCCACCCTCGACATGACTGCCCTCTCCGAGAAATTCGGTCTGGCAGATCTGACCTACAACGGGAGCCTGATTCTCACGAACGGGTCAGAGAAGGGTCTGATCGACATCTACAACAATTTCCTGGGACTGAATATCGGCAACTCTCCGATGGACACGATGAAGACGGCTTTTGCGGCGGGAAATTATCTGCTACTTGCAGGTGCGATCGCGATCCCCGTGCTCGCGGCGGTCACGCAGTGGATCAACTACAAACTGATGCCGCAGGCGGCGACGAACGACGACAACAAAAAGAAACAGCCGTCAAACGACACGGCTGAGGCAATGCAGCAGTCCATGAAGATGATGAACACATTGATGCCGATCATGTCGGCGTGGTTCTGTCTCACACTTCCCGCAGGTATGGGTCTGTACTGGGTGATCGGTGCTGTGGTGCGGAGCATCCAGCAGGTAGCGATCAACAAGCATATCGACAAGATGGATATCGATGCTGAGATTGAGAAAAATGTTGAAAAGTATAAAGAGAAACTGAAAAAGCAGGGGATCGATCCGGCGAAGCTGCAGGCGGCTGCAAGGACGAACACAAAGAGTATCTCCTCAAAGACTTCCTATCAGAACAGCGCTTCAAAGCGTCCTGCAAAGACTGACGAGGAGAAGGCGGAAGATATCAAGAAGGCTACAGAATACTACAACAAGAATGCCAAACCGGGCAGCCTGTCAGCGAAAGCGAACATGGTAAAGCAGTATAATGAAAAGAAATAGCGCGATGATGTTTTTATTTTATGGGGGAAAATGACATGGAATACATGGAGTTTAAAGGTAAGACAAAGAGTGATGCCATCACTGAGGCATGCAGACATTTTTCAATACCGAGTGACAGGCTTGATTATGAGGTGGTCGATGAGGGAAAAGCAGGTTTCCTCGGGATGGGCGCCAGACCGGCTGTCGTGAAGGCGAGAGTGAAAGAGCAGCGTGAAGATGTGATAGAGCCTGTTGTGACCGCCGAGACACCGGTCACGGCAAGCGCTGCTGTTGAGGCTGAGAGGACGGTGGATATCGACGTGGAGGCTGTCTCGAAAAAATTTCTGGCCGACGTGTTTGCTGCCATGGGCATCGCGGTCGAGATCTCCGCGACATACAATGATCCGCAAAAGTCCCTTGAGGTGGAGCTCAGCGGTGATGAGATGGGCGTGCTGATCGGCAAGAGGGGTCAGACGCTCGACTCGCTGCAGTATCTGATCTCGCTTGTTGTGAATAAGGGAACGGGCGAGTATATCAGGGTGAAGGTCGATACGGAAAACTACAGACAAAGACGCAGGGAAACCCTGGAGAATCTGGCAAAAAATATCGCGTATAAGGTCAAGAGGACCAGAAGACCTGTGTCCCTCGAGCCGATGAATCCCTATGAGAGAAGGATCATCCACTCCGCGCTGCAGAATGACAAGTATGTGACGACGCACAGTGAGGGGGATGAGCCGTTCCGCCGCGTGGTCGTGACCCCGAAGAGGGAAAGTAGCTACAGCGACAGCAAGAGCTATCGGGGAAACAAGGGTTATAACCGGAGTTACAACAAGGGCTACAGCAGGGGAAACAGAGATTACAACCGCGACGGAAACAAGAATTATGACCGGGATAACGCAGAGAACAGTGCGGAAACGGTTGCACAGGAGCAGTAGGCTGTGACAGGGGGCTGTTTGAAAACCGATACGATCGCTGCGATCGCGACGGCAGTCAGCGATTCTGGAATTGGCATTATCAGGATCAGCGGTGATGACGCGATCGCGATCGCAAGCCGGGTATACCGCTCAAAAGACGGCCGAAAGCGGCTCGCCGATGTCAGGAGCCATACGATCCATTACGGGTATATCTGCGACGGCGATGAGCTTGTCGATGAAGTCATGACGGCGGTGATGCGTGCACCGAACACATACACGAGAGAGGACACGGTTGAGATCGATTGTCACGGCGGGATCCTCGTGATGAACCGTATCCTCGATGTCATACTGCGAAATGGATGCAGGCTTGCCGAGCCGGGGGAGTTCACCAAGCGCGCCTTCTTAAACGGAAGGATCGATCTGTCGAAGGCGGAGGCTGTGATGGATATCATCCATTCCAAAAATGAGTTTGCTCTGAGATCCTCCGTGAAACAGTTAAAGGGTGCAGTGTCGGATAAAGTGCGTTCCCTGCGCGGGGAAATTCTGCATGAGATCGCCTTTATAGAGTCGGCGCTGGACGATCCGGAGCATGTCAGTCTTGACGGATATCTGGAAAGACTCGAGGAGAAGGCGGTGCGGATCCATGGCGAGTTGAAAAAGCTGATCGGCAGTGCAGACAACGGAAAGATGCTGAAGGACGGGATCGATACTGTCATTGTCGGCAAACCCAATGCGGGGAAATCCTCCCTGTTGAACCTGCTCGTCGGCGAGGAGAGGGCGATCGTCACGAGTGTCGCCGGTACGACGCGGGATGTGCTCGAGGAATCCATCAGACTGCATGGCATAGGGTTGAATATCATCGACACTGCCGGAATACGCAGCACGGACGACGAGGTCGAGAAGATCGGCGTGGAGAAGGCGAGAAAGTATGCGGGGAACGCCGATCTGATCGTTTATGTGGTGGATGCTTCGCTAGCGCTCGACGAGAATGACGAGGCGATCATGGAGATGATCGCGGACAAGAAAGTGATCGTCCTGCTGAACAAGACGGATCTGGAACAGGTTGTCAGCGAGGAGGCAATAGTCAACAGGATGCCACAGGTGTCGATCATCCGGACTTCCACAAAGGAGAACACAGGCATCGACGCGTTTGAACAAACGATCAGGCAGCTGTTCTTCGGCGGTGAGATCGCCGTGAACGATGAACTCTATATCACGAACCAGCGGCATAAAGAGGCGTTAATAGAATCATGCGAGAGTATGGAGCTGGTACTGAAAAGTCTGGCGGATCGGATGCCGGAAGACTTTTATTCGATCGATCTGATGAGTGCCTACGCCTCACTTGGCAGGATCATCGGCGAGGATGTCGGTGAGGATCTTGTCAATGAGATCTTCTCTAAATTCTGTATGGGGAAATAGCACGGTGGATCTGAGCGTGGACTGAGGGCTGGTTTTGCGCGGTCAATGTAAAGATGCTATATATTTTCCGGCAGTCTGGAAAACAGGATGATTGCGCCGGCAAGCAGTACGCTCAGACCTATGATCCCTGTCGGACCAAGCAGGCTGCTTTTTGTGGAGAGCGATATCCATGTTCCGACTTCCCCGATCACATCGCAGGCGCCGTGGATGATCGCAGCGTACATGCAGTTGCGTGTCCTGAATGTGATGTAGGACATCCATATACCGAGTGTGATCGTGACGAACACCATCATAAGTATGCCAGTGTAGGGCGCCCCGACATAATCTTTGCCATAATTCATGCCATAGTATATCAGCGGTGCATGTGCCAGTCCCCACAGGGCACCGTTTGCAATGACAGCGGATTTTACAGGCATTTTCCTGCACAGCAGAAAAAGCATAAATCCCTGCCAGCCGATATCTTCACCGAGCGCGATATACCATATCGGGAGTGCGACGGCTGATATCGCGTAGACGATGAACCCCATAAGGAACATAGATCCGATCGTCAGTTCGATCTCCTGCGGCGCGCCAAATGCGCCGTATGTCTCTGAGATATATCTTCCCTGAAAGTCCAGATCATCCGGAAAAATCCCAAAAAACAGGACTGTACCCAGAAAGATCGCTGCACCTGGAAGCAGTGCTGAGAATAGCAGAGCCTTTTTATTTCGAAAGATCTTTGTGTCGAAATGCAGCGGTTCCGTGTCGTTTGTGCATCTTCGTGTGATGAAAACAGCCAGTGCAGGTGTCCCCATAAATACGACAGGGCAACGGATGAGTGCGTATACTGTTTCATGGAGATCCGGCACGATGACAGCGATCATCCAGGGAATATATAGTATTCCAAATACGATGGACAGGAACAGGGTCATGCGCTTTGTTGTATTGTCTTTTGTTTTAGTTTTCACTGTGATCCTCCCCGGTTCGGTCAGAATGAGTGCAGTACGCCTGCATCATGAATCCATGCGCCGCCTGGCTGACCATGGCATACAGTTCCTCTTTGGTCGTTTTGATCAGCCCGGACACGAAAAAGCAGGCAAGCCCGTGTGTGTAGATGATGGTATTTCTGTAAAATCCGATCACCCGGTCAACTGGTATTTCTGATTGTTTTGCGATCTGTTTGATCATGGCGGCGTTCGCGTCGGCGGTGGTGAGTATATCAAAACCGCCGGCGTGATACCCACTTTCGCCGCTAATATACAGATATCTAAACAGATTCGGTTCGTCGAAGGCAATGTCGATATATCCCTTTCCAACATTTGAAAAAGCCTGCATTCCTTCCGCGGCAGAGTACATTTTTTCGTTCGCGTAGTCCAGTGCGTACGCTGTCAGTGCGGCGCGGAAGTTTTCCATATTACCAAAATGCCACGAGATCGGCTGTGTGGAACAACCAATCCTCTGCGCCAATGATTTGATATTGATGGAGGGATAGCCGTCCTGTATCAGCATGTCCAAGGCATGCTTCAATATCGTTTCTCTTGGAATTTTGGGACTGCTCGGCATAGATTTACTCCTTAATATTATAATACTATAAACTCATTTATAGTATTGCAGATGGCAATCGGGATGTCAAGTAGCAAACACACGATCGATCTTGATTTAAGTGGGATAACAATGGGATCTACTGCTCTAAATTGCTTAGGCGGCGTGTCTGCTGTGGATTGATACATTTTTATGGAAAAGTGCGCGGTTCTGTGGTAATATAAAGAAAATGATCCTGCAGACAGGTAACGGATCGGGTCATTCCCCTGCCCGATCGTGTGAGGAAGATTACGAGAAGGAAGGATATATATGTCAGGAATACGGGAAAAGGTAGATGTGTGCGTGGTGGGTGCGGGGCATGCAGGCTGTGAGGCGGCGCTCGCCTGCGCGCGGATGGGTTTTGAGACAGTGATCTTCACGGTGAGCGTGGACAGTGTCGCGCTGATGCCCTGCAACCCAAATATCGGGGGTTCATCAAAGGGTCATCTGGTGCGGGAGCTCGATGCACTGGGGGGTGAGATGGGAAAAAACATCGACAGGACTTTTATCCAGTCGAAGATGCTCAATGTCTCGAAAGGACCAGCCGTGCATTCACTCCGCGCGCAGGCTGACAAGGCGGAGTACTCCCGCTCAATGCGGAAAGTCCTCGAAAATCAGGATCATCTGACGATCAGACAGGCGGAGGTTGTCGAACTTCTGGCGGAGGATGTGAACGGGACAGACGGATCCTGCCGGAAAAGGATTACAGGGGTTAAAACCTTCACCGGGGCTGTGTATGAGGCGGGGGCTGTGATCCTCTGTACAGGCACCTATCTGAGGGCGCGGTGTCTGTGCGGCGAGGCGATCACGCATACGGGACCAAACGGATTGCAGGCAGCCAATTATCTGACGGACAGCCTCGTGTCGCTCGGTGTGGAGATGCACAGGTTCAAGACGGGCACACCGGCTAGAATGGACAGGAGATCGATCGACTTTGGCAGGATGGAGGAACAGTTTGGAGATGAGCATATCGTGCCGTTTTCTTTTTCCACGGATCCGGCAGATGTGCAGATCGATCAGGTGTCATGCTGGCTGACTTACACAAATGAGCACACGCACAACATCATCCGCGCAAATCTCGACCGTTCACCGATCTATGCCGGGATCATCGAGGGCACCGGCCCCCGCTATTGTCCCTCGATCGAGGACAAGGTAGTGAAGTTTGCGGACAAGGAGCGGCATCAGGTTTTCATCGAACCGGAGGGACTGCACACAAATGAAATGTATGTTGGCGGCATGAGTTCCTCACTGCCGGAGGATGTGCAGCTTGCGATGTACCGGACAGTCCCGGGACTTGAAAATTGCAGGATGGTAAAAAATGCTTACGCGATCGAGTACGACTGCATCAAGCCGGACCAGCTCTGTCCGACACTGGAGTTCAAGCGGATATCCGGTCTGTTCAGCGCCGGTCAGTTCAATGGGAGCAGCGGATATGAGGAGGCGGCGGCGCAGGGGCTGATCGCCGGCATGAATGCAGGGCTTTTTCTCAGTGGAAAAGAGCAGGTTGTTCTCGACCGTTCGCAGGCGTACATCGGTGTCCTGATCGACGACCTGGTGACAAAGGAAAATACGGAACCGTATCGGATGATGACATCGCGCGCGGAGTACAGGCTTTTGCTCCGTCAGGACAATGCGGATCTCAGGCTTCGCAGGATCGGCTACGAGGCGGGGCTGGTCACGAGAGAGCAGTACGAGTATGTGTGTGAGAAGGAGCGGCTGATCGCATCGGAGATTGAGCGGCTGCAAAATGTGAAAGTGGGGGCAAACAGGGAGATACAAACATTTCTCGAGAGCAGGAAAAGCAGCGGGTTGAAGACGGCTGCGACGCTGGCGGAGCTGATCAGCAGACCGGAGCTGTCGTATGAGCTGATCGAACAGATCGACCCGGACAGACCAAAATTATCGGATGATGTGATCGAACAGATCAATATCAACATCAAGTATGACGGATATATCAAGCGTCAGCTAAAGCAGGTGGAACAGTTCAAAAAGATCGAGAAGAAAAAGATACCGGCGGATATCGATTATGATGCTGTCAAAAATCTGAGACTCGAGGCGAGGCAGAAGCTTCATAGATTTAAGCCTGTATCGGTCGGACAGGCTTCGCGGATCAGCGGTGTTTCGCCGGCGGATATCTCTGTGCTCCTGGTCTATCTGGAACATCTTGCCGCCAGCACCGCGGTTCGCGGATAGGAAAAAGGGGGAGAGAAACAGGTTGGAAGGAAAAGGGTTTATGGAAAATTTGAAAAATATCGTGATGTTGATCGACGCGGACAACACACAGCTGTCAAAAATAGAGGACGTGATACAGGAAGTGTCCACACATGGACGGATCGTGGTGAAGAGAGCCTACGGAAATTGGAAGAAGGATGCCCTAAAAAACTGGGAGAACGTGTTGAAACGGCTGGCGATCAAAGCAGAACAACAGTTTGATTATGTGGCTGGCAAGAATGCGACGGATATGGCGCTGGTCATTGACGCGATGAATCTGCTGCACAAGGATCTCTATGATGCCTTTGTGATCGTGGCGAGTGACAGTGATTACACGCCGCTTGCGATCAGCCTGCATGAGTCGGGTGTATACGTGATGGGTGTCGGAGAAAAGAAAACACCGGAATCTTTTAGAAACAGCTGTGACGAGTTTGTTTTTCTGGAAAATATCCTGGGAGAGACAAAAGCGCCGGCGGCTGACAAGGGACGGGGCAACTCGGAGGGCAAACAGGAGAGCAGCGAGGCGGTCAGCGACGGAGAAAAGATCGAGAATATCAATGCCATACACAATCTGCTCAGGATAGCCTCTACCAAATACCAGGACGGCGAGGGTTACGTCAATGTGAGTGCCGCAGGGCAATTTATAAAGCGCGCAAAGCCTGATTTTGACGTCAGGACATACGGGCATGAGAAATTGCCGGATCTGATCGAAGCCTTTCCAAAAAAATACGAGATAAAGCGCTATCCCGGCAAGGGGACAGTCACGATCGTAGCCTATCGGTGCAGGAAAAACGGCAGTGATCCCGATAAGAGACCGGCAGGTAGGAAGAAGGCTGGATCAAAGCGGTAGCGGCATAACTATACAGCAATGGAGATCAAGCGTTTGTAAAGAAAATGAAGTGAAGATCATTTCAAAAAAAGGAAAATAATATGGATTTGACAAAGTACGACCTGGTATTATTTAAAAATAGTATTATCGCGTTAAATGTATCGCTGGATGACAGCCAGATCGCTCAGTTTATGGAGTACTATGAATTGTTAGTTGAGTGGAATCAATTTATGAATCTGACAGCGATCACGGAGTTTGACGAGGTGTGTACAAAGCATTTTATTGACAGCATATCTCTGTGCAAGGCGTTTGACTGTGCGGGGGACGCCACAGTGATCGACATCGGAACAGGTGCCGGGTTTCCGGGCATTCCGCTAAAGATCGCTTTCCCCAAGCTGAGGATCACGCTGTTGGATTCCCTGGGTAAGCGGGTAAAATTTCTGAATGAAGTGATAGGGCGGCTGGGGCTTAAAGATATCGAGGCGATACACGGCAGGGCGGAGGATTATGCGAAACCTGGTTTGCTGCGGGAGCGATATGATCTCTGTGTGTCGCGCGCAGTCGCGAATCTTGCCACACTGTCCGAGTACTGCCTGCCCTATGTAAAAATTGACGGATTTTTTATCTCATATAAATCAGAGAAGATTTCCGATGAGAGACAGGCAGCACAGCATGCGATCGAATCTCTCGGCGGCAGCATCTATGACCAGAAGGAGTTTATTCTTCCTAATTCTGATATTTACAGAAATCTCTTTCAAATCAAAAAAGTAAAAGCCACACCTAAAAAATACCCGCGAAAGGCAGGGCTTCCATCAAAAGAACCCCTATAAATATTTTACAGATCACAAGCATCCATTTGATTTATGGCATTGCCATAAATCAAAATGGGTGTTTAGGCAATGCGCTCAAAGAGAACTATCCTGTGCAGTCCTGTTTTGTGTCCTGCGCATTGCATATGTTTCGTCTGAGGAGTAGGAAGGAAAAAAACTATGAAAAAAAAGGAGATCTTGTTATTGCAGGAGGCGGAACGGAAACGGATCGCCGAGGAACTTCACGATACGACAGTTCAGGATATGATATGTCTGTCCCAGCAGTTGGAATTGATATTCATATATATGGATCGCGATGTGATTCAGGCTAAGTTGGAGACAGCAGTTGCACGCAAGCGCATAAAGCGTGTGATCAGTGAGATGCGGGAGACGATATATGACCTGCGTCCCATGATGATTGACGACATAGGGTGGCAGGCTTCGTTTGAGCGTTTGAAGGACAAGCTGTTGGGTGAAAATGCATTTTTGGATATTCTTCTCGACATTGATGCGGTGGATCTCTCCGACGGGATCACGGCAGTCTCGATATACCGCATTGTTTGTGAAGGGTGCCGCAATATCATCAAGCATTCCAATGCGGATCACATCGAGATTGCCGTCAAGAATGATGGATCTGTTATTCGGATCAGTATCCGGGACAACGGGATTGGAATTGGAAATAGGGTGGTGTGCTGCAATAACCATTTTGGGATGCAGTATATGAGCGAGAGAGTAGATGCACTCTCCGGAAATATGGATATTTTTTCCGATTCCGATGGCACACTGATAAAAATAGAAATTCCAGTTGAGAGAGGATGAGAAAGGTTAATAAAAATGATAGGCGTTATGATTGTAGATGACCACAAGATGGTGCGTGAGGGGCTGGCAAAGCTGATCGAGTTTGATGGGGAGATCAAGGTGGTCGGGGAGGCTTGCGATGGAGCGGACTGCATACAAAAGCTGCGAAATACGAAAGTCGATGTGATTCTCCTGGATCTCAATATGCCGGATATGGATGGCGTCGAGACGCTCAAGGTGCTAAACCGCAGGAAATGCCGCCCCAAAGTCTTAGTACTCACAGTACATAATGAAATCGAGTATCTGATCAAAATGCTTGATCTGGGCGTGGATGGCTATATCCTGAAGGACTCCAGTTCCAGGGAATTGATACGGGCGATCCGCTTTGTGCATGAGGGTGATCGGTTTATTCAGCCTGGTCTGATCCCGCTGTTGAACTCAAAGCTGATCGCAAAGGATATGGATCGGGAGAAACTCGACATGCTCACAAACAGGGAGTTGGAAATTTTAAAGCTGGTTGCACTTGGGCATTTCAATAAAGATATCGCGTCGATCCTCTCGATCACGGAGCGCACGGTAAAAAATCATCTGACAAGTGTCTTTCAGAAGATAGATTGTGTCGACAGGACGCAGGCTGCTATATTTTGCATCCGCAATGGGGTAGTCAGTGTACATGAATAAAAGATTTTGTGAATGTTATGAACTGCCCGGTCAGGGAGTGTTTACCGTCGGAAGTCAGTATCTGTGGCACTATATCATTGACGGGATTGCGGTAGAGGATGAGAATGGTACGGATGTGTTCTTTGATGCGATAAAGTGGTTATGGTATTTTAGGAAAATGTGATCTGACTGTGTTCGAGTGCAGGATGCATAGGAATCAAAGGAATAAAGGGCAATGCCTTCCTAATTAAATTTGGTGTAAAACAGGAGTTTATGATTCTAATTTCTGAACGGATGGAGTAGTAGTAAAAGACTCTTTTACTTCTTGGGGTCTGATTGTTTACAGCTCTGCTGTGTGACAAACTAACGAAGAGCAAAGCGAGTCTTGGGCTGATCCCTACGGCTCAGTTGTGAGAAATTTCATAAAAAAGTGATGCGGAAATGTTTCACGTGAAACATTTGGTATAATTGAGCTAGAGGGTGTTTCAAAATTGCTTTTTGGCAGATGTGCATCACAATTTGTGGGAGATTTGTGCCAAATGAAGGGCGCATAGCGGGCTATGTAACCTGAATTTGGCGCAAATATCAC
>ERZ808051.442-NODE-442-length-47433-cov-8.801525_pt1 | contig 47433 bp, 37 predicted proteins | sample MGYA00380199_ERZ808051 | MGnify/ENA primary metagenome ERZ808051 (study PRJEB31490, sample SAMN06133391) | mouse gut metagenome | isolation source: J11 | host: mice | place: China: Chengdu | collected 2015-05 ... | reverse complement strand
TACACAGGCTACCGGTATGACACACTGGGTGCCACCTACTTCGCACAGGCGAGGGAGTATGACCCGCAGACCGGACGGTTCCATGCGCAGGACGTGATAGCAGGAAACGGGGCAGTGCCTGTGACGCTGAACAGGTATGGATACTGTCTGGGGAATCCGGTGGGAATGGTGGATTTGGATGGAAGAGAACCTATCTATGGTCTGGATACTACGATAGAAGAATTACAGAGTATTATATGTAACATGAAATTAGTAAAAAAGAAGGAATATGTAATAAATGTAGAAGATTATGATGTTACAGCAAGAACAGATTTAATAGATTTTATAAAGTATGCAGAAAAATTTGAACCGACTTTAAGTGTACACGGTATAGATGAAAATAATCAACCAATTGAAATCATTGGATATGGGCATAATGCCACAGCGCGCGGTGAGATAAAAAAATATAGTGGAGTAACATTAACGGAAAAACAGGCGGAAGAATTATTGCTTCAAGATTTAAAAGAGGCAGTCCCGAAAGAATGGCTATTGTACATGGAGGAAGGAACTGATTTTACTGCATATGAGATAGATGCATTGACATCACTTAGCTTTGCAATGGGTGGAAATAAGTTGAATCAGGAGGGCTCTCCCAATTTAACAGCGCTTATTATGCAGCTTAACTATACGGAACAAAGAATGTATGACGAATTTCTTACCTATGACGCCAGTAAAACGGATGCGGAAGGATATCTGAAACGTCATGCGGCGGAAGCAAAAATGTTTCTTTTTGGGACATATGACATGACTTTTTATGAGAGGGAGTTCAATGAATGTTTAGAGTAAACAAAAGAAGTATAAGAGCAATCATCGGATTACTTGGTATAGCGGGGATTATCCTATGCATAGCGCTGACAGCATACAGGCTGTGTGTTGTCATGAAAGATGACCCACACCAATGGAAGGAAAGCGATATCTATGGGAAATGGAAGAATGTCAGACTTTTGGCGACCAGCGGACATAGTTACGGATGGTTGCCGCTTGGCAATGAAATCGGAAGGACACTCACGATCACTGAAGAACAGGTCATAGACAGCAAAGATATCAAGCAGGCTGAGGAAGAACAGCAGACCACATATGATATGAAGATAGCCTCTATGGAAATGACCATCCCGGATGACTGGGTGGAAATTCAGCTGGGATATATGATAATCTTGGACTATGCAGGCGTATCGGGAGAGAGGATTTATCAATATGATATAAAAGGACCATGCAAGCAGTATCAATGGTTCAATGGATTGACAGCTTATTCCTATGATGAGTCGGATCCGGATAAGATTATGGTGCATATACATGATGGAATGTATCTCATGGAAAGATATGCAGAACAACGTAAAGGCAGCACTCCTTACGGGAAATGGTATGTTGCAAGACTTACGTCCCGTGGGGAGGGGGAAGGATATGGGATTGATTTTTTCCAAAAGTACGGGAAGTGCTATGAAATCACGGAGACAGGGGTAAGAGAAGGAAAAAAGGAAGAGGCTACAGATTACACATGGGAGAGCAGCAGAGTGGATCGGGAGCAGTTTGAAGCGGGTAACCATATCGTGGAAGGTCTGGGGTTGGAAAATAGAAAAATAGAGATTTGGTATGGTAATGGAACGGATGGAAGCAGGAAAGTCATTATCCCCATAGACGGAGAACGTATCATCATGGAGATTGACAGTCAGTGGTTCGTATTAGAAAAGGTGCCAGAGTATAAAGGCTTGACCGGTTTTACAGTGGATGAACTGTGGGGAACGGACTGGAAGTATGTACAATTATTAAGTATTGGAGAAGTTGATGGGGAGAAAGAAGGCTGGAACGGACAAGAGGAAGAGATACCGGTCAGCTATTATGCAGGAATTGCTCATTTCTATACAGATCCTATATACTATTTGGATGGTAAGCTACCGGAATGGGAGATGAAAGATTACACGGCAGGAGAATTCAAACAAGAACAGGACACGCCGGAATATTTTGACATTGTATTTGAGGATACGGATGAAATACATGTAGTCAAAGGAGAGATCAACGGGAAAAAGGTGACATATGTTATGCTGGATTCTGATACGATGCTGCGCTATAGCAATGGCTTATGGTATGTTGTGGAGAAGCAGACAAAGAAATTGAACTGGGAAAACCAGAGGCATGAATGAGAAAATGTCATATGTAGATTAATTCGATTTTTAGATAATGTGACAGCAGATCATAGTGATGATAGTGCAAAGAAAGCGACTCCAAATCCGGATAGTGAAAGAGTGTTTGATAATGAAGGAACATTGTACTATTAATCAGGAATTATTTATTTTGATGATACATTTTGGAATGAGATGGGGATTCTTTATGATGAAGAAAATGATGTGGAAAAGATTGTAATGCATAGAGGATTGTAGAAATGCTAATGGGTGAAAGTTATATAGGAAGTATGTTAAAATAAATAATGATATTGTCAATTATCATGACAGATAAGACAACATGAGCGCCGCCGTCCATGAAGACTACCTCCCCGACCTGACCCGACCCTGCCATAACCTGCTTTCCGTCACAAGGAACGACGGCAGCCCGGCACAGACCTTCTACTTGGGACAGCAACGCAGCAGCCATGGAAGAAAACGGAACACTCCACTACTACCTGCAGGACGAGATGGGAAGCCCCTCCGTGTCAGCGGCTATGACAGCACAGACAGTATGGCAGACGGAAACCATGACACCGCAGCCGCTTACCTTACCTACACCTACGACGAATTCGGCAATGACTTCGCCCGGACGTTTCTATACACAGAACATGATAGCAGGAAATGGTGTAGCCTATGACCCTGAATAGGGTATACAAGATGCTTCCGGCCATTACAATGCGCTCAGACAACACTCCTGCACATACCCTTTACTTGGTCAAATTGCATTTTAATCAAGCGGCTGACAGGTGCTACAAAAGTATACCGTCCCGCCAAGATATGCCATTTTTGTGATAGGACCGCCGCAATGAGGACAGTAGCCAATGTTTTTGCGGCTCAGTTTTGTCTCATAACCGCCCGCTTCACCAAACAGGGTTTTTTCTGTATTCCGTCCGCCTGCATTTTTCATCTCTGTTAACAGTCGAACTGTGGTGTCGTAGAGGCATCTAAAATCCTCATCCGATAAGGTTAAAATCTTTCGCTTTGGATGAATTCCCGATTCCAGCAGAATATCCTGCAAAACACCGTTTCCCAGTCCCGGAATACGCTGCTCTGTTGCCAAAAATGCCTTGGCAGATGTTCCTTTGCTAAGTCCCTGCGCCAATGTACAGAAGTACGGATAATCAAATACCTCAGTGCCCGGCATGGGTTTTTGCTTTGCCGCAAGATAATAGGGGTTCTCATACTCTTGGGGTATAATCAGAAACATCGAACCATACATTTGTACAGTACAGAGTAAGGAACTGCCGTCTTCAAAGACAATTCTTGTTTGATACCGCTCAGGCAGTTTTTCCCCGGCGTCATAATAGCGAATATTTGTGCCGTCTCCCGCCACAAAGGAATACTCTCCTACTTCTATTTCTACCATACTGCCGATACCGGTACATCTGCCTATTACTTGTCCAGCCATCTTTTCATCATACTTCTGTGGGTCTCCTTCATACCATGCAAATTTATGCTCCGTGTGCTCTGTTTCTACGGATACGATTTTTTTGCCGTTTACAGTTTTATTCAACTGTTCCGCCAGTACTAAACTTTCCGGTATTTCAATCATGTCCACATCTCCTATCGTACTTATTTTCCGTTATGTGATTAATATAACATATTTAATCTGACAACTGTTTGTCATATTTTATGATACATATTATAAATTATCTTGCAACCTTTTCATTTCGTCGTGGGTATTAAGTATAGAAGCGTTAAGATTGCTGACAAAGTAGTTGCACAGGGAGGAAATGTTCGTTGACAGTGTGGCAGATAATGCTTTGAGACGGGAGGAAAAAGTATGAAAAAGAAAAATTATGTAACGAAGGCGACAGCTCTTGTTTTAGCGGGAGCTATGATGATGACAGGCTGTGGCGGTCAGAACCAAACTGACAGTGCACCGACGGACAATGGGGGAATGGCAGTCACGGAAGAAGCGACAGCAGCGGGCGAAGACGGAGGAAACTATGATTACATGACAGAAGCTCCGGCAGCAGAAGAGTACGATTATGCGACAAGCGATGCGGCTCCGGCGGAAGAAGGTAATTTTGAAGCTGAGAGTAAGTCAATATCGGAAGAAGACAGCTATCTCGACTCGTGTTATGAAGAATGGGAACCGGAAGATTATCCAAACGGGGAGGAGTACAGTGAATGGGAAGAATCGGGATTTGTCTCCGTTATGAAAGCGCCGCTCTCTACTTTTGCGGCGGATGTGGACACGGCTTCATACAGCAATCTGCGGAGACTGATTAACAGCGGGTATACTCTGGATGAAATACCGGAGGGAGCAGTAAGGATTGAGGAAATGCTTAATTATTTTTCCTATGACTATAATGCGCCGAATGGAAAGGAACCTTTCGGAGTCACGACACAGATCAGCTCCTGTCCGTGGAACGATGATGCGGAGCTTCTGATGATCGGATTGAAGACGGAAGATATTGATTATTCTCTTGCACCGGCGTCAAATCTTGTATTTTTACTGGATGTGTCAGGTTCTATGTACTCTGATGATAAGTTACCGTTGTTGCAGGAATCTTTCGGATTGTTAACTGAGAATTTGACAAGAAAGGACAGAGTCTCTATCGTAACTTACGCCGGGGAAGACCAGATAGTATTGGAAGGCGCGCGCGGCGATGAGACAAAGAAGATTCTAAGGGCATTGAATTCACTGGAATCCGGAGGCGGTACATACGGAAGCAAAGGAATCGAGACGGCGTATGCACTGGCGGAGGAGAATTACATAGAGGGCGGCAATAACCGTATTATTCTTGCGACGGACGGTGATGTAAATATTGGGCTGACCAGCGAAGAGGAATTGGAAGAGCTGATTACGGAGAAAAAGGAATCGGGAATTTTCTTATCCGTATTGGGATTTGGCACCGGCAATATCAAAGATAATAAGATGGAAACGCTTGCCGACAAAGGTAACGGAAATTATGCATATATTGACTGTCTGCGGGAAGCGAATAAAGTACTGGTGGAAGAAATGTCCGCAACGCTTCTGACAATCTGTAAAGACGTAAAGTTTCAGGTGGAATTTAACCCGGCAGTAGTGGAAAGCTACCGTCTTCTTGGATATGAGAACAGAGCGCTCGCAAAAGAAGACTTTGACGATGACACGAAGGATGCCGGAGAAATCGGAGCAGGGCACAGTGTAACGGCAATGTATGAAATTGTTTTGAAAGAGCCGATGAGCGATTTATCCGAAGGAGATGTCGAGGATTTAAAATACAGCAGACAATATAAGGAAGAAATGTGCGGACTGCCTCTTTATGCAGCGAAGGACGGAGAATGGTTGACAATCAGTATCCGTTACAAAAAACCAACGGAGGATGACAGTAACTTACTGGAATATCCGGTCGGCTATGAAAGTTATACGAATGCGCCGTCGGATGATTATATCTTTGCGGCAGCAGTAGCTGAGTTTGGTCTGCTGGCATCCCACAGCGACTATCCGGAAGACGCATCGGTGAAGCATGTAGAAAAAGCGCTAAGATCAATTGATTTGTCTGATGAGTACAAAGAAGAGTTTTTAGGACTTGTGAGAGAAATGCGATAGTGATTAAGAATAAGGTAAGAAAATAGCAGATATAGCGAATCCCACCGTTAAATTCGGTGGGATTCATTTCGACATACCGGCGAATGCCGGGAAGTCATAGGATTAAGGAAATAAGATTATTTCACTTCAATTTTTTTAACGTCTTCTTTTGCGGCAATTTCTTTCTTCGGAAATTTGACTTCCAGAATACCGTTGTTATAGGAAGCGTCAATATCGCCGGCTTCCACATCATTTACGCGAAAGCTTCTGGAATAAGAACTGTAATAGCGCTCCTTGCGAATATACTTGTTCTTATCCTCTTCGTTCTTCTCTTCCTTATGGGAAGCGGAGATGGTCAGTAAATTATCTTTTAGGTCGATGTTGATGTCGGATTTGTCAAAACCGGGCAGCTCCGCTTGTAACAGATAGCTGTCTCCTTGATCAATGACGTCCGTCTTGAATGCATCGAAGGTGGCAAGTTCGTTGTTACCCCAGAAATTCTTAAAGGCATTGTCAAACATCTGGTCAAAAGAATCATCGAAGAACATAGGTTTGTAGGTACGGTTGTTAAATAATGCAGGTCTTAACATATCAATCACTCCTTTTAGTATAATGTATGAGATAATGACTCTGCTATCAGTATGACCAAATCAAAAAATTCAATTCAGTTCATGTAACTGTCTCTCTGTTTATATATGTTATACATCATATAGAACAAACAATCAATTATGGAATTGTAAAGTGTTTATTAACAAAAAATAAAGTTGATTCTATAATATAGTGACAATTTATAACACCGGATATCCTATAAAGAGTTATTTTAAATAATCGATTTTGATTTAAGAGTAAAAAGGGGTTATAATGTGAGCGGACAGTAATGAAATTGTGGATAAAGTGCAGGCGTTTGCCGGCGGGCTAAGGGATTCTGCATATATTCGGGGTAAGTGCGCTCGAAAGGAATAATAATGGATATACAATATAGAATGGCAACACTAGAAGACCTGCAGGAAATATGTCATCTGCTTGACGATGCAGTCGCGACAATGATACAAAACAAGATTTTTCAGTGGGATGAACTCTATCCGACTAGGCAAGATTTCCGGAAGGATATAGAACGAGAACAGCTTTATATAGGAATACTCGAAGAAAGGATTGCGGTGGTCTATGTAGTCAATCGGAGGTGTGACGAACAATATATAAAAGGTGCATGGAAATGTGCCGATGTACCTTACTATGTGATACATAGACTGTGTGTGAATCCGGCTTTCCAGAATCGGGGAGTTGCATGCCGGACGCTTAAATATATAGAAGAGCAGCTTGCCGGGTGGGGGATACATGCTATCCGTCTGGATGCCTTTTCCGAGAATCCCTATGCAATTAAGTTATATGAAAAGATGGGTTATGCCAAGGTGGGAACGGTTGATTTTCGCAAAGGGAGATTTTACCTGATGGAAAAATATTTTTAAGGTTATGATGCAGGAACTGTGTAATTGCAATGGAAAGGGGAGAGTGTTATGGATTTCGGAATGCCGACACTAATTGAGAACAAAAACCTAGAGGAAACAGTCATGTTATGCAAAGAATTGGGACTGCACTTTATAGAACTAAACATGAATTTTCCGATGTATCAGGTTCCGTGCTTGGAGAAAACGGATTATTTAAATGAATTGGCGCGGAAGAATGATATATATTTTACTATTCATCTGGATGAAAACCTTAATGTATGTGATTTTAACCGTTTTGTTTCTGATGCATATATGGAGACGGTGGAAAGGACGCTTAAGGCAGCGCGGAAGATTCACGCCCCGCTTCTTAACATGCACATGAATCATGGGATTTACATTACCCTTCCAGATAAAAAAGTAAGGCTGTTCGGAGAGTATTTCGAAGAATATCTATCGGCGTTTAAGCGATTTCGGGATATGTGCGAGCGGGTATCCGGCGACAGCGGAATTAAAATTTGTATTGAAAATACGGACGGTTATTTAAGCTTTGAGAAGAAGGCAATCGATTATCTGTTACAAAGTGATATGTTTGCGCTTACATGGGATATCGGGCATTCGCACACATGCGATAATATGGATGAAGACTTTTTGATGGAGCGTAGAGACAGACTGTATCATTTCCATATCCATGACGGGCGGGGCGGCAAAAATCACCAGACGTTAGGAACGGGAGATATAGACCTGCATCAAAGAATCGGTATTGCGAGAGCGTGCGGCTGCCGATGCGTGGTAGAGACAAAGACGATAGAAGCGCTTCGCGAATCAGTGGCATGGCTGCGAAGCACGGGCGAGTTTCGTTAAAAGGCAGACATAAAAACGGAGACGTACAATCTTACGTCTCCGTCAATGTTCTCTCAATATATAAATGGGGCAAGTTTTTCCATGATGCCCGCATCCTCTGAATCGTATCTGAGTTTAAGCGGTCTTGTGAAATCCAATGCCATAACTCCAAGTATGGATTTGGCATCGACAGTCCGGCGGCCTTCGCCCAAATCGAAAGTTGAATCAAACTTATCAATTATATCCACAAACTGTCTAATCTGATTAACATTATTAAACTTGACATTTACCTGCTGCATAAAATCATTTCCTCCTTTAATCGTCATTGACATTATGAAAATATAATAATTCATAAATCAATTCCGGATCTACAATAATTCCCCTATACGCAGGTTTCCCAAAAACACAAGCTTTAGTCAGTTGTCTAATATTTTCTTTCGTTAGGGTAGTTCCCGAACCTCCTTTCATCTTGTATATAGTATCGTTCCTATTTGTGAAAATATAATATCTTTTGGACATTAAAATGTAAATAGGCATAATCTATAAATTTTTTTGCTTTTTTTGTTCAGAATGTTGTGAGAATTTTTGCATTATCCAATCCGTTATTCTCAAAATGCCGGATGTTATGTCTCTATGACAGCGGAATGTACAAAAACAGGTTAAAAGTACTATTTTCAGTCTTTAATTCAAGAGAACCATGGTATTTGCCCACGATTTTTTGAATGCTTTTCAGACCAAATCCGTGGTTTAACTTATCTGCTTTGGAAGTTGGTGGAAGCAATCTGGCCTGCACTGTTTGCTCTTGTATTTGCAAAGGAATTGAGACATGTGTCTGTCCGTGTTTTTCGGACATGATCTCTGGCGTAACAGGATTACAGACTTCCAGACAGAACAAACCTTTCTGCACCTTGCTTATTAAACTGATTGTGCGTTCGGATTCCGGAAGTTTCACACATGCTTCTATGGCGTTGTCCAAAGCATTGGCATAGAGGGCACAGATATCCGTTTTATCAAAAGGCAGTTCGGTGGGAATATCGATGGCGCTTTCCATTGATATTCCGTATCGTTCCATCAGATTCTTTTTCACGGTTAATACCGCATTAACGGTGGCGTCCATACAATAGGATATGGACTGTGTGATGGCGGCATTTTCTGCTAGGTTAGCCAGATAGGCGTCCCGCTTTTCTTCGGACAGAGCTGACAATATCTGCAGATGATTGGCGAGGTCGTGCTTTAAGCGCCGTATTTCAAAGTGCTGTTGTTCCATACTTTCATAATATTTTCGGTTAATTTCCGTGATCATACTCTGTTGTTCCAATTGTTGTTGCCTTGCCAAAATAATGATACACCGGAGTAAAATGATAAAAGTAAAAATAGCGATAAGCAAAATGGGCAGATACTTTACAGATTTAAACGAATAATGCGGCGGAAACAGAAACAGACCCTCATTTATGTCAAACAAAGCGCCGAGAGAAATTATAATGCCAAAGGGCGATATCGTGAGCAGGAGAATCAGTTTCCACAAATCGTCTGAAAGGGTATAATCTTTGTCCAGAGCGGATTTTTTGGTACTAATATATAAAAGCAAGGAAAACATAAAGCTTGCAAGCACCGATGCAGCTTGTGTAAAACTCAGGGATAAATTTTCAATAAAATATTCGTTATATTGTATTTGACGCTCCGGAAATATGAAGATTTCCAGAACTTCAAACAGCGGCTTTAAATAGTTATCCCGTAAGGCATTAAAGGAAAGTACGGTACTGGTATACATTGTTCCCAGCGTGAGCCTTTTCCAGAAACTCCCCTCGCAGCAGATTAAAACGAGTGCTATAAAGAAGAAAGTTATTATGAGAATATTAAAAAAGTCGCCGATAAAGATGATTGTAGCGCTAAGGAATGCACAGCCAATCAGCATAGCGCATCGCATCAGGAACCGTTTATTCTGTTTTAGGTCAATCAGGTATTCCATAGAACGCATGATCATCCATGCACTGCAGAATATGATACCGAGACACAATAGGGATAATAAAAAGGAAATCATTGTTTCATACCTCCTATCATGGTTCTGGCAATTCTGGCGGCGGCAGTTTCCTTGTATTTTCTGCTGCATGGCAGTTCTATGCCGCCTAAAGTGACGGAATCCGTATTAAAATAGTCTACAGACGCAGGATTAATCAGATAACGCTGGTGAATTCTGACAAAGGATGCGGTCAGTTCCTTCTCAATGTCATCTAATTTCGCATAAAAAGGGTATTCTCCCTCACCGGTGACAAGGGTCACTTTTCTCTTATCAGAATAAAAATACAGAATGTCATACAGACGGAAACGCCATGTACCGTCCATAGTTTTAATAATATAAGTTTGTGACTCTTCCGAAGCAAGCTTCACGCGCACCCGGTGAAGAAGCTCTTGAAGCTTTGTTATGGAAACGGGCTTCATCAGGTAATCCAAGGCGCCCACCCGATAACCGTCAAACACATAGTCGGCGTATCCAGTGACGAATACGATAATCAGGTTCGTGTTAAATTCCCTGATCCGCATGGCAGTTTCCATGCCGTTTAGTCCTTTCATCTCTACGTCCAGAAAAAGCAGATCCAGTTCGCCCGGATGCTTTGCAAGCCATGATGCGGCGTTTGTTCCGGAAGAGAACTCATATACGATTTCTTCCGAGTCTTCCACTAAGATTTTCTCCAGTTGGAACCTAAGTGCATCTCTTGATTCTGTTTCGTCGTCACATATTGCTATTCTCAGCATTTTTATTTTGCCTTTCAGGTTATAATATGGGACTTGACCTACTCGAGTCGGAAGTACAAGTCCTGCTATTTAAGTGTATCATACTTTTTCTACAATAGTATTTTCATTTCTCATAACAAAAACCAAACTTTACATTTCGCATATCCAAACTTTACAAAGTCTGCATAATGACGACAAACTTTACAAAAGAGCGGTCGGTTGTGACATGTGTCAAAATATATTTCCCGGTTTGTGATAGGGTTAACTTACAGTAATTCAAAAAGTAAGTTGAGCGCCGTCACAGATGATTAAGACGAAGAGGCGCGGAAATGGAGAGTGAAGATTATGTTGTATGTAAAAGACCTCTACAAATCTTATGAAGTGGGTAAAAACAAGTATCAGGTTTTGAAAGGGATTGATTTTCATGTGGCGCAGGGAGAGTTTGTTGCCGTGATGGGACCGTCCGGTTCCGGTAAGACGACGCTTCTTAACTGTATTTCCTGCTACATTCCTTTTGATAAAGGAAGTATTACGGTGGGTGGCGTCAAGCTTGCCGGACAGAACGAGGAGACGTTAGCCAACATCAGAAACACAAAGCTCGGGTTTGTCTTTCAGGATTTCATGCTCTTAGACGGACTGACAATCCGTGAAAATATCCTGATTCCGCGTATTGTGCAGGGGGAGGTAAATAAAGAGGCGGAGGAGCTTGCCGACGAACTGGCGTCCATGTTCGGAATCAGCCATATTCTCAATAAATATCCGGCTGAGATATCCGGCGGCGAGAAGCAGAGAGCGGCGGTGGCAAGGAGTCTGATCAATAATCCGCTCATTATTCTGGCGGATGAACCGACCGGCAATCTGGATTCCAAGTCCAGCCGTACCGTCATTGAGACATTTGGCAATGCCAAGACAAAAATGAACGCCACAATTTTCATGGTGACGCACGACAGCTTTGCAGCCTCTTTCTGTGACCGCGTAATTCTGTTAAAAGACGGAAATATTTATCGTCAGTTGGAGAAAAACGGGGAACGCGGTGAATTTCAGGATCAATTGTTGGATGTTATTAAGGAGATGATGATATGATGCATATAACGAATATGAAACAAATGGAACAGAAACTGCAAAAAGCAGACCGGAAACAGTCCCGTCTGTATCTGTTCTGTAATTTTATGGCGCTCATGATTATTTCAGCATACTCTGCGCTGATGCTTTCTCCGACAGTACAGACGGTCTTTCCGGAAGGGGGAGACAGTGCAAAGCAGATGTATATGATTTTCGTCATGACGTTGATTGGTTGTGTTGTTTTTACAATTTATGCTCTGGGGCTGTTTTTTCGCCATAAATCAGGACAGCTTGGTGTTCTGATGGCACTTGGCGCATCGAGAAAGCGGCTGGCGCCGGGGTTATTCAGAGAGGTGCTTGTCTTAAGCAGTGCATCTGCCTTAGCAGGCATTGTTGCCGGATTTCCTTTTGTGTGGGTAATCTGGCAGGGATTTCGACTAATTCTGGTGGACAGTTCGGATATGATTCTTTCGTTTGACTTCAAATGTCTTATTGTCTCAATTTTGTTTTTCTTACTAGTAGTAGGGCTTGCATGCATGACGGCATGGCGCTATCTGAGAAAAACCAATATCATGGAAGTCATTCGGGAAGAGCATATCAATGAGCCGGTTAAAGAATTAGGCAAATGGTGCGGTCCGGTGGGAATAGGACTGATTATGGCTGGCGCTGCCTTGGGTTATGGAAGCCCTGCTTTATGTCATGCATGGTTCCACATGTATCCGCCGTCATGGATTAGTATCTTCTATGCGCCGGTATTAGTCGGACTCTATATGGTCATGCTGCATACGGTAGTGCACGGCTGGAGGAGCATTAGAAAGAATCCGTACAAAAATATTATTTCCAGAAGTATGATGAAATTTCAGGGGAAGCAGACGGTTAATAATCTGCTTGTCATTACGCTGTTGATTGCAGGCGCCTGCTTCGGTATTTTCTATCTTCCGGTAAGCGGTGTTTCGGCAATGCTGCACTATGCAAATCAGGCTTATGATTACTTCTATCATTACCGGGCGGACCAGAATGTTCCGGATCAGGCGGCGGTAGAAGAACTGTCACGTAAATACCGGTTGACCCTCAAAGATTGGAATGAATGTGATTACATTACGCTGGGAATGGGACAGGAAAGTATCATAGAGGAAGAAGACAGCAATCACTATAATATAGAGTATGTTGTGATGAATGAGGAAGAAAAAGTACTTTCCGAGGATGCATACCGTGCGCTGACTGGACAGGATGCAGACGTGGAACCCGGCACTTATATGAATGTAACCAACACAGATGAAACGTCATTGTATACTAATAAAAATGCGAGGGAATTTACCAATATGGTTACCCGTAAGCAGCTTGCCACTGAGTTTGCCGGATATCTGCATAATGACCTTCTGTGTGATCAGGTAGGCTGTTCCGTGCTTTCCAATGAAGATTACGCATTGATTTCCGAAGGGCTGACGGACGATTGGCGAGGGCGGTTTGTTCAGTTTAATATCGACGGGAATGATAATTATCAGTTTGCAAATGAATTTTATAAGCTTTTCGTGAGTTCTTTTGACAAAAGCTGCGAACTTCCGTTCTATTATGACCGGGTACAGAAGATTCGCGAAAATGAAGCGGGCGAGACCTATTGGGGCGACACAGAGGATATGTCACCAGTTAGCTTTGAACGTGTGGATTCCTTTAGCTTCAGAACCTATTGGGTATACCAGCCGCAATTTAGGATTTTAAGCCAGAATGATTACCTGCGCAGTATGGCGGTGTTGTTTATGATGTTCCTCTTCATCTGCATCGTGTGTATGCTCACGGCGCTGGTGGTATGTTATACGCGCTGTCAGACGATTGCCCTGAATAACCGTTATATTTTTGATGACCTTAAAAAGTTGGGCGCCTCGCCGCAATTTTTGGCTAAAGAAGTGCGCAGCCAGTGCAAAAATGTCTTCAAGGTGCCGACGATTATCGGTATGACTGCAATCTATCTGTTCTTTATCATGATTTTGTATGCGAATGATGGTAGAATGCTTTCGGCGGAAGTGCTTGCGCTGCTTGTCTGCCTTGGAATAATAGGTGTGCTTGCTGCAATCGTCTATGCGGTATATCGGGCGTCGGTTCGGACGATTAAGAAACAGTTGGAGATATGATGGTATCATAAGTATTGTATATAGTATTATATATAGTATATAATAAACCAGCGATTACAGGTATAACAGAGGAGACGATATGCAGCATCAAGGGACAACTGCAACGGAAACGGACAGTTCTGCACTTTCAAAAGAGCGGAATAGAAAATTTACAGAAACAATTATAGAAATGCCATATCAGCCACTGCTTGACGAATTTGTAGATTTTACACGGTTGATTATCGGTGAAAACCTCACAGGCGTTTATCTTCATGGTTCTCTGGCGATGAGATGTTTTCATCCGCATAAAAGCGATATTGATTTAATTGTAGTTGTGGAAGCAGATATTTTGGATGTGCAGAAAATACAGTTTATGGAAGAAGTGGTACGTTTGAATGAACAGGCGCCGTCTAAGGGATTGGAGTTAAGTATTGTAAAAAGGGAATACTGCAATCCGTTTGTATATCCGACACCGTTTGAGCTGCATTTTTCGCCGGCACATTTACAGTGGTTTCAAGAGAGTCCGGAGGATTATATATTGAAAATGAAAGGCAGCGATATTGATTTGGCGGCACATTTTTCTATTATCAATCATTACGGAATCGTGTTGTATGGGGAAGAGATCAAGGATGTGTTCGGGGAAGTACCGAGGGAAGATTATATTGACAGTATATGTACTGATGTGGGAAGTGCGAAAGAGGATATTACTGAGAATCCTGTTTACGTGATACTAAATCTGTGCAGAGTTTTGGCTTATCTGACGGAAGGACTTTATCTTTCCAAAGAGACGGGCGGAAAATGGGCAATGCAAAATCTGCATATGAATACGGAAGATAATCTGTTGATCGCCAATGCTTTGGAGTGTTATGCCATGGGAGGGGATATGACAGTGGAAGGAAAAACTGCAGAAATATTTGCCAGAGAGATGCTTCAGAAGATCAGTGACTGCCGCAAGGGATGAAAATAAGGTGGAGCCAAGGCTCCACCTTACAAGTTTTAGAATATACAATATAGTTCCCGGCTTAGTTGTAATTGTCAATACAAGGCTGGAACATATCTTTGGTCACGCCGCAGAGAGGACAGCACCAATCAGCCGGTAAATCTTCGAATGCTGTTCCGGGCTTAATGCCGTGTTCCGGGTCACCTTTTTCAGGGTCATAAGTATATCCGCAAGGGTTACAAAAATATTTCTTCATCAGTTTCTTCTCCTTTTTTATCTTAATTGTATTTAAATCTCTCAGAATTAATTCCTATCCGAAGTATCTCTTTAACAGACCCTCAAATGCTTTGCCGTGTCTAGCCTCGTCACGAGCCATTTCATGGACAGTGTCATGAATTGCATCAAGGTTAGCAGCTTTCGCACGTTTAGCAAGATCAAACTTACCTGCTGTAGCGCCGTTCTCTGCGTCTACTCTCATTTCCAGATTCTTCTTAGTGGAATCGGTTACAACTTCGCCTAATAACTCGGCAAATTTTGCAGCGTGCTCAGCCTCTTCCCAAGCAGCCTTCTCCCAGTATAAACCGATTTCAGGATAACCTTCTCTGTGAGCAACTCTTGCCATAGCAAGATACATACCTACTTCCGTACACTCACCGTTGAAGTTTGCTCTAAGGTCGGCCATGATATCTTCGCTAACGCCCTTAGCAACACCTACAACGTGCTCGGCAGCCCATTCTTTTTCTCCAGCCTGTGCTGTGAATTTCTCAGCGGGTGCGTTACATACCGGACACTTCTCCGGTGCGGAATCTCCTTCGTGAACATAGCCGCATACCTGACATACAAATTTCATAATTGTAATCTCCTTTTCTTTTAAAATTATATTGTAAGACACGGAATATAAATATATTCATGTCTTATTGTCCATAGATAAGTTCCGTATTGCTGACGCAATATACTTTTTGCGGTATAGGAAATTGCCACAACATAAATCATTGAAGCAAGAATTACGCAGTAATTCTTGTGACGCAAGCTGCCGAGCTTGCGTCTATTGCTATAATCAATAAATGCCACAACATAAATCATTGAAGCAAGAATTACGAAGTAATTCTTGTGACGCAAGCTGCCGAGCTTGCGTCTATTATAGCATGAAAAATATCTAAGATAAAGTTTTGCCGTAACATTCGCCACATATACCATGAAAATATGTTACATGCCCTTGTATTTTCCCATCAAAATCTGCATTGGCAATCTCAGTGATGTGGTCGATGCTGTTCATTTTCAGGTCAACGACTTTACCGCACTCGGTGCAGATACAATGATAATGTTCAGAAGTATCCGCGTCAAAATGGTCGATGCCGTCACCTACTCTCAGCCGTTGGATTTCTCCTAAGTCTGCCAGCAATGATAAGTTGCGGTATACTGTACCAAGACTGATATTCGGATGTTCATTCCGTACATTCATATATACCACGTCAGCAGTGGGATGATCTTTACGAGTCATCAGAAAATCTTTGATGAGTTCTCTTTGTCTGCTGTATTTAAGAGCCATAATATTTCCCCTCAAAATAGTAATGATTACTATTTTTAAAATTAATATATCAGATGATAGGAAGCATGTCAACTTTTTAATAAATATTTTATAAGTTTATAGGATATGTTTTATTTTTATTGCCTAAAAGTGTGGTATATTATTTAAAAAGTGAACAGATTTGCCTATTAACTTATTACGCGAACTTGGGAACACGGAACAATGACAGAAGGGAGAGGAACCGGTGAAATTCAGAACAAGGCTGCTGGTCACATCAGTGGCGATTGTACTTGTACCGCTTCTATTGACGTGCATTTCATTTCTTGTGATAGGAGGTCAGGTAGAAGATGCAGGGAACGAAATTGGTATTTTAGATAAAGACAGCCTTTCCGTTTCTTACACGATTGAGAATTACAGCCATATTACGGAAGAGGCGATTCAGAAGGTCAAGGAGCAGATAACACAGAATCCTTCAAAGCTTGAAGACAAGGAATATCTGGATGAGATCAGTGGGGAACTGAACAGAAAATTTTCTTATATTATTGTGAGAAAAGACACCGATCTCTATTATACGGGGAATGGGAAAGCGGCGGCCAAAATATTTATGATGCTTCCGGAGTACGGTAATGAACTGCCGGATTCGGAGACGGGCTTATACTACAATGATATGAAAAAACTCGTCAAGCAGATAGACTTTTCTTTTTCGGATGGAAGCGATGGCAGTTTCTTTATCGTAACAAGTGTACATTCACTTATCTCCAAGAACGTATTGAAGCGGATGATCATAGCGTTTATCATTGTGCTATGTCTGACCAGTATCTTGCTGACGCGGGGAATCCAGAAGGGTATCTTTACACCAATCAACCAGTTGAATACCGCCATGCAGAATATAGCCGAAGGCAATCTTGAATATATGCTGACGACGGAGGAAAAAGGAGAAATAGGAGAACTTTATCGTAATTACGAGGACATGAGACTGCGCCTCAAAGAATCTTTGGATGAAAAGTTCGAGCATGAGCAGAAGAATAAAGAGTTAGTCAGTAACATTTCGCATGATCTGAAGACGCCTATCACGTCGATTAAAGGATATGTAGAGGGTATCATGGACGGGGTTGCCGATACGCCGGAGAAAATGAACAAGTATATCAGGACCATCTATGACAAGGCGAATGATATGGACCGGCTGATCAATGAATTGACCACCTATTCGGGAATCGACAATAATAGGATTCCTTACACATTCCGCAGAATTAATGTGAGTGATTACTTCGGGGACTGTGTGGAAGAGGTCGGTCTTGATTTGGAGTCTAAGAATATTCAACTGAACTATGATGCGTTGATTGAGCCTTCTACACAAATTATTGCGGATCCCGAACAACTTAAGCGTGTAATCAATAATATCATAAGCAACAGCGTAAAATATATGAATAAAGAAAAAGGAGTGATTGACATCCGCATTTTGGACGAGGTGGATTCGATACGCGTAGAAATTGAAGATAACGGCATGGGAGTTGCAGCGAAGGACTTGCCGAATATTTTTGAGCGATTCTACCGTACGGACGCTTCCCGTAATTCATCCAAGGGCGGCAGCGGAATAGGATTATCTATCGTTAAGAAAATTATAGAGGATCACGGGGGATATATCTGGGCGACAAGCAAGGAGAACGAGGGAACTTGTATGCATTTTGTAATTCGTAAGTATCAGGCACCGCCGGAGGAATAGCAGACGGCGTCACGATGACGGAAAATTGACTGATGATATCAATAGTATGAGGCAGGGAAAGGAAGGGACGTATGAGCAAAATATTGATTATAGAAGATGAAGAGGCAATTGCTGATTTGGAGAAAGATTATCTGGAACTGAGCGATTTTGAGGTAACGATTGAGAATACCGGCGATAAAGGATTAGAGACTGCCATGGAGGGTGATTTTGATCTTGTGATTCTGGATTTGATGCTGCCGGGTGTGGACGGGTTTGAAGTTTGTAAGAAAATCCGTGAGAAGAAAAACATTCCGATCATCATGGTATCCGCCAAGAAAGACGATATTGATAAGATCAGAGGACTCGGTTTAGGAGCCGATGATTATATGACGAAGCCGTTCAGCCCTTCGGAACTGGTTGCGAGAGTCAAAGCGCATATGGCGCGTTATGACAGGCTGGTAGGCAGTAACCAGAAGATGAATGATATCATAGAAATCAGAGGACTAAAGATTGATAAGACGGCGAGAAGGGTCTATGTGGACGGGGAAGAGAGAGTCTTTACGACAAAAGAATTTGACCTCTTGACTTTCCTTGCGGAGAATCCGAATCATGTGTACTCGAAGGAAGAGTTATTCCGCGAAATCTGGGATATGGATTCGATCGGAGACATTGCAACCGTCACTGTTCATATCAAGAAAATCCGTGAGAAGATAGAGTTTGACACCGCCAAACCGCAATATATTGAGACGATTTGGGGCGTGGGATACCGATTTAAGATATAGAAGGCAGAGACAGCATGATTAAAGAGAGAATTCTTTACGAAGATGAGGACATTATCGTTTGTCACAAAGCTTCCGGCATCGCGACGCAGACAGCCAGAATAGGACAAGCTGACATGGTAAGTGAAATTATGAATTATCTGATGCATGCGGAAGGCGGTCAAGACAAAACGAGCGGCAGCCAAGGACAAAAAGACGGCTCTGGGCGTCAGGGCGGAAGAAACCGAAATGCTCCGTATGTGGGAGTCGTGCATCGTCTTGACCAGCCGGTGGAAGGCGTTCTGGTGTTTGCCAAGAATAAGCAGGCGGCAGCCGGACTGAGCAGACAGATTTCTGAGAATGGCGTGGAGAAATATTATTATGCCGTCGTGTGCGGGCAAGGGTTTGTAAAGAGCGGGAGACTTACGGATTATCTATTGAAAGATGCGCGGACCAATACTTCCCGCATTACACCGTCAGAAGTGAAGGGCGCTAAGATGGCGGTGCTTGATTATGAGATTCTTGATGAAGCTTTTGCGACGAAGGAAGAGTATGCAGAACTTGGGCGGGGGCAGGAAGCAAACAGAGAGGCGGTAATACGTCCGCTTCGGATTGGTCTTGCAAGAATCTGTCTTCATACCGGCAGACATCACCAGATCCGGGTGCAGATGAGTCATGCAGGAATGGGTCTTTTGGGGGATTATAAATATGCTGACGCCGATGCAGTAAAAATATCCGAGAAGATGCATGTAAAAAATGTAGCGTTGTGCGCGTACCATTTGTCTTTCAGACATCCGCGAACAGAGAAGAAGATGCAGTTTGAAATAAAACCGGAAGGGAAGATTTTCCAAAAGTATGTTGCACGGCAAATTGTATAGTAGACGATAAATTTTGTATAATAGATGATAGAAGATAAAATATAAAAGATAAATTTAAGAAGATATTAGGTAAGTGTACTGAGAAGCAGAGAAGATAAAATTCCTGCTTCTTTTTTATGATACAAAGAAAGGCGGAGACGAACCATGGATTCCAAGGCAGCACAGACGCACAGGCTGATTAAAATATGTATTATATTTGCCGGAGTGTGGTTTTTCTTCCGATATTTGTTTACGCTGGTTGCTCCGTTTATTCTGGCATTTTTACTGATTACTCTGTGTTATCCGCTACTGGTGCGCATACAGAAAAAAATTCCCGTCAAGAAAAAATTTCTGGCAATGGGGATGATCGTACCGTTTATACTTCTCATAGCGGGTATTTTATGGGCTATTATGATATTCGGCGGCAGGCAGTTAGAGGGACTGCCTGCATTTTGCGCGCAGGTAGGGGAGCAGCTTGAACTTTTCTTTCATCGGTGCTGCTGCGGGCTGGATGGCAAGTTTGGATGGAATGGACGGCAGATCGAGAAATTTGTCATTGAGCGGATGACCATTATTATGGAGAATGTTCAGGTACAGGTGATGCCTAGAATTTTATCGTCATCTTATAATTGCTTCAAAGGAATTTTCGCGGCATTCGGGTTTCTTGCCATAACGTGCATTGCGGCCTTCTTATTGGAAAAAGAGTATGCAGGCATTGTCGAAGGATTAAAGAAATCGGAGGAACTGCGGTTGGTATGGCTGGTTGTGGAAGGCGTTTTATCTTATATCATAACGTTTATCAAGGCGCAGGGAGTCATCTTGTGCATTATCAGCATTTTATGCTGCGTAACGCTTAGTATCGTGGGAGTGCCGGGAGGGATACTGCTCGGTATTCTGGCAGGAGTTTTGGATGTATTACCTTTTATCGGAACGGGTATCGTACTGGTGCCCTTATCGGTCTGGCAGTTGTTGAACGGTCAGTATGTACAGACGATAGTATGTCTGATTCTGTACGGAGCATGCATTCTGACCAGAGAAATGTTAGAGCCTAAGCTGATTGGCAGAAGAATCGGGGTTGCGCCCATTCTTATGCTGCTGTCAGTCTATGCGGGCGTGAAGCTGTTCGGCGTCGGCGGTATTATCAAGGGACCGTTTGCGTTGATTGTAATTATGGAGATTTTCAAAGTGCTTGGCACGGAGGACGATGGGACTGAGAATCATGATGAACCAAAGGAAGCAGAGATTGTTTGACGAAAAAGAATCCTTCGATTATGATGAAAAGAGTATAAGAAATATTTCCCATAAAAGTGTAAGAGTATAAAAGGTATAAAATCAGAATGAATATAGAAAAATCGGCCCCAAAGAAATTGACCGGGGATAAATCAGGTCACACGAAGATCTGCCAATATATTGTCATGATTTATTTTCTTGTGATGACGACGGTCTATCCTCTGTATGCGCCGGGCGGGTATATGCATATCGGTCAGGTTAAGTATGAGTTTTTTCGCGGTGTAAGTCTTGTAATGACTGCATCCCTCATCGCGGTTATTCTGGGTTCATTCCTGATGCATAGAGAGAATAACTGGCTGCTTAGCCACTACAAGCGGATGTCTGTGACGGACTGGTTTGCGTACGGATATCTGGTGGCGGTGATGATTTCATATCTGTGTTCCCCATATAAGAAGGATGCATTGTGGGGAGCCGAAGGCTGGTATATGGGCGTGATTACCCAAATGATATTCGTCCTGATCTACTTCTTTTTCTCACGATATTTCCATGCGGATGTGAGGTGGTTTGGGATATGGATGCTGTCATCGGCGGTTGTGTTTATATTGGGGATATGCAATAGGTACTCCGTTTATCCGGTTATGATGCAGGGGCAGACGGAAGGGTTTATATCCACACTCGGAAATATTAATTGGTTTTGCGGGTATTGGTCCGTAACGGCTCCTATAGGAATTGTATCATATTGGAGCAGCGACAAGCTATGGACCCGGATATTAACAGGAACTTATAGCGTGATTGCAATACTTTCCGGAATAACGCAGGGGAGTCGCAGCGCGTATCTGGTATTTATGATATTGCTTCTTACTCTTTTTATGTTGTCGTTGAACAGCAATAGGAAGTTGTACCGGTTTCTTGAACTGTGTATGATGTTCGCCGCAAGCTGTCAGCTCGGAAGGATTATGAGGTATTTGCCGGGACTGGAATATAACTATAAAATATATGATGCCAAATCGATGATTTCTTATATATTGCTGGATAGTAACAGTACTGTATGGGCGTTTATGGTTTTGTTTGGGTGTTATATATTATTCCGTGTTCTGGAGAAAAGAGGGCGGTTTCATATAGAGAAGCACAAATGGCTGTGGGGAATCCTGACGATAGCAGTGGTGTTTACGGTTGCGGTTACTGTGCTTTTGTGGCTCTTTGACAGTGATGTACTGAACTTATGTGATATACCGCCACGGACGCCGGATGAAGACACCAGCCTTGGGATTTATTTTGACGAGGAGTGGGGAAACGGCAGGGGAGCGGCGTGGAATTGTGGTATGGAAGCATACCGTAGTATGGATGTTTTACATAAAGTCGTAGGGATAGGACCGGACTGTTTTGCCAATTATGTATATAGCATACCGGAATCGGCAGACAAATTGATAGAGCAGTTTGATGATCTGAGGCTGACCAATGCACACAGTGAGCCAATTACGCTATTGGTAAATATAGGTATGTTGGGAGTTGTGTGCTATATAGGGATTATGGCGACCGGATCGGTGCGGTATCTAAGAGGAGCCGGAAGGCAGCCGGTCTTGTATTTGTGTGCTGTCAGCGTTCTGGCATATATAGCGCACAATCTGGTAAGCTTCCAACAAGTGTTGAATACGCCTTTTATTTTTATCATGCTTGGAATAGGCGAAAAGTATTATGCGGGTACGAGGCAGAGAATAACGGCAGAAGGAACATGCGATGAGTAACAAGATAGGAAGGATTCATGAGAAAAAAGGTGATTCTGCGCATATGGGTGCGGATATAACGGGGCGGGTTGCACAATATTTTGTCGCAGCTTTGACCGTCGCAATATGCATGATAGTGCCGCTGTATGCGAAGGATGGCTATAATCAGATAGGAAATGCCAAGTTTGAAATCTATAGGGTAATTATGATGGCAGGATGCCCGGTCATTCTTGTGTTAGCAACAGCTTGTACGGTTTTTGAGATAAAAGCAAATGAGAAAATAAAGATATCCGTCATAGACGGGTTTGCGGCTGCATATTTACTCCTGACATGTGTGTCGGTAATATCGGGAGGATATTATGAGGATGCCTTGTGGGGATATTATGGTTGGAACATGGGCTTGATGTCCCAGATCAGTTTTGTGCTGCTTTATTTCCTCCTGTCAAGATTCGGAAAATACTATCGATTAATGATTATGGTATTTTGCGGCACGGCGGGCGTCGTGTATGGAATAGGAATCCTGCATCGGCTGATGATTGACCCAATCGGCTTCTATGACGGGTTGGAATATTTTCAGAAAGCGCAGTTTCTGTCCACACTTGGGCAGGCGTCATGGTATGGAAGTTTTCTGACGGTAACACTGCCGATGGGTATTGGTGTTTTTCTGTATGCGCGGAACAGCGTGTGGAGGGTACTTGGCTGTATCTATACGATAATCGGATTCTGTACGCTGGTGACCCAGAACAGTGACAGCGCGTACTTTGGACTGGCAGGCGCAATGCTTCTCTTTTTCCTGTTATCGGCGGGAGAGAGAGAAACGATGTGCCGTTATGCAGGGGTACTTACGCTTCTCTTCGCATCGGGCAAACTTATGTATTTTCTGGTGCAGATGAACCCTAATCCCGAACTGGAAGCTGATTTTGTGACGAAGATTATGTGGACATCGAACGTAACCTGGGTGTTATTTCTTATTTGTCTTATGCTGACAATTCTGCTGTATATGATAGGCAGGAAAGAATCACAAATGAAATATCCGACAGCTTTGATGAGCAGGATGAAGGTAATTGTAGCGATAACGGCAGCCGTGGCGATAGCGGCAACTGTTGTACTGATCGTTTTACAGACGCGGGGAATACTGCCGGGGAGGATATCAGACAGACTGGCGGATATTTCTTATTTTAACTGGAATGACAGTTGGGGGAACGGAAGAGGAAGAATATGGCGGTTCAGTGTGAAAGTTTTTTCCGAAGAAAAGTGGTGGCATAAGTTGTTCGGAATCGGGCCGGATTGTTTCAGCAGTTATTTGAATGCTTACTACAGTGCAGAAGAGGCGTTACTTTGGGGCGAGAAACAGTTGACGAACGCACATAATGAATGGCTCAATATTCTGATCAACGCCGGTATCATGGGGGCGGCGGCATATTTGGGAATCTATGTGACAGCAATCAGGAGCTTTATGCAAAACCATCGGCAGGATATACTGCTTGCCGGAATCGCGGCGGCTTGCGTATCTTATATGTGTTACAACTTTTTCTGCTATCAACAGGTACTCTGCACGCCGTTTATATTTATATTGATGGGGATTGGGGAGTATATTGTCAGAAAGAAATCTGAATCAAGATGAGAATGGAGGTAAAGTATGGGGATTGGTACAAATCAGAGGGAAATTTTGCAGCATTTTAAGCTGGAAGGCGGGATAGTGGACGTAACGCCTCACGGCAGCGGACATATCAATCATACGTTTCTGGCGACTACGGATGGGGACAAGAGGTATATTTTACAGAGAATCAATACGGATATTTTTCATGATACGGACGGACTGATGGAAAATATTGTGAATGTGACATCCTATCTGCGCGATAGAATTATACAAGCGGGCGGAAACCCAGAGCGGGAGACAATGACAGTGATACCGACGAAAGACGGAAAATATTATTATACCGATACGGACGGGAGCAATTGGCGGGTTTATTTGCTAATTGAACATATTATTTCACTGGATCAGGCGCAGAGTACGGAGGAGTTTTATGCAAGCGGTCTTGCCTTCGGCAGATTTCAGGCACAGCTTGCAGATTATCCGGCAAAGACACTGCATGAAACGATTCCCGATTTCCATAATACGCCTAAGCGGTATCAGGCTTTTGAACAGGCTGTGGCGGAAGATGTCTGTCACAGAGCGGAATCTGTGGTGCAGGAGATTGCGTTCATCAGGGCGCGTAAGGAGGAGATTTCTGTTCTGACGGATTTATTACAGAAGGGAGAACTGCCCCTGCGCATTACGCACAATGACACGAAACTCAATAATATTCTGCTGGATGCCGATACACATGAAGCGGTGTGCATTGTGGATTTGGACACGATCATGCCGGGATTGTGTGCATATGATTTTGGAGATGCGATTCGTTTTGGTGCAAATACAGCAGCGGAAGATGAGCCGGATATAGATAAAGTATCGCTTTCAATGGAATTATATCAGGCGTATGCCAAAGGATATATGGAAGGCTGCGGCGGGCGGCTGACGCCTAAGGAGATAGAGACGCTTCCGATGGGCGCCAAGACAATTACGCTGGAACAAGGTATTCGCTTTCTGACGGATTATTTGCAGGGAGACACATACTATCATACCGAGCGCGAGGGACAGAATCTTGACCGTTGCCGAACACAGCTTGCACTTGTGGCGGATATGGAGCGTAAATGGGAGCAGATGCAGTTATAAGTGCGGACTTTATTTGGTTGCAGGCGGATACTTGCAGAGAATATTGTGTTATCGTATTTTTTGAGGTATCGTATTTTTGAAAAGATAGCGGTTGACAAAGTACATTCATGCGGCTAGAATAAATAAAAATATAACCGTTTTGCCGGTACGGCAGGAGAACGGTTATCAGACAAACAGACGTGGCGAAGAAGAGAATAGTACGGATGGGAAGCGTTACAGAGAGAGGACTTACGGTGGAAGGTCCTTACGGGGAGTATCCGGAACCGGACTCGGAGCCCTGTGTGATAAGCACAGCGTAGCACCGGCGATAGCGGTATGAGAAGCAGAACATGCATAATCATGTTAATTAGGGTGGTACCGCCGAGATTTCGGTCCCTTTACGGGGCGGGAGTTTCGGCGGTTTTTGTATTGAGTTCGGAAGTATATGCAGAAATTTTTTATTCTTTTAATTCGAAAATATGTTTAACAAAAGGAGGAAACAAGAAAATGGCTGACAAGAAATTAGTAGAAGCAATCACTTCCATGGAAGATGATTTTGCGCAGTGGTACACCGATGTGGTGAAGAAAGCGGAACTGCTTGATTACACAAGTATCAAGGGGTGTATGGTATTTAAACCGGCAGGCTACGCAATCTGGGAACTGATTCAACAGCAGATGGACGCAATGTTTAAAGCGACAGGAGTGCAGAACGTATATCTGCCTATGTTTATTCCCGAAAGCCTTCTAAATAAAGAGAAGGATCATGTGGAAGGATTTGCGCCGGAAGTAGCTTGGGTGACACACGGCGGTATGCAGCCTCTGCAGGAGAGACTGTGTGTCAGACCTACATCTGAGACGTTGTTCTGCGATTATTATAAGAATGTGGTACAGTCCTACCGCGACCTGCCTCAGGTATGCAACCAGTGGTGTTCCGTGGTACGCTGGGAGAAGGAGACAAGACCATTCCTCAGAAGCCGCGAGTTCTTATGGCAGGAGGGGCATACCGCCCATGCGACGGCTGAGGAAGCTGAGGAGAGAACAATTCAGATGTTAAATGTATATGCGGATTTCTGTGAGAATGTACTTGCGATTCCCGTCATCAAGGGACGCAAAACAGACAAAGAGAAATTTGCAGGCGCAATCGCAACATATACGATTGAAGCATTGATGCATGACGGCAAGGCATTACAGTCCGGTACGAGCCATAACTTCGGCGATGGTTTTGCCAAAGCGTTCGATATTCAGTTTACGGACAAAGACAATACGCTCAAACATGTGCATCAGACATCATGGGGTACGACTACGCGTCTGATCGGCGCGGTGATTATGGTACACGGAGACAATTCGGGACTTGTGCTGCCTCCTAGAATCGCACCTACACAGATTATGATTATTCCCATTCAGCAGAAGAAGGAAGGCGTGCTGGATAAGGCATATGAGTTAAGAGATAAACTGAGCAATTTCCGTGTGAAAGTGGATGATGCGGATAAGAGCCCCGGATGGAAGTTCTCAGAGCAGGAGATGAGAGGCATTCCGATTCGTGTGGAGATCGGACCTAAGGATATCGAGGCGAACAAGTGCGTTATCTGCCGTCGCGATACGAGAGAGAAGATAGAAGTATCCTTGGATGAACTGGAAATAAAGGCAGGAGAGATTCTGGACAGAATACAGACGGAAATGCTGGAGCGGGCAAGGACGCACAGGGACGCGCATACTTATGAAGCGAAGAATATGGAGGAATTCCGCAGACTGTTTACGGAGAAATCCGGTTTCGTTAAGGCGATGTGGTGCGGTGAGCAGGCATGTGAGGATAAGATCAAGGAAGAACTTGCCGTGACAAGCCGCTGTATGCCGTTTGAACAGGAAAACATCAGCGACGTATGCGTATGCTGCGGGAAATCTGCCAAGAAGATGGTTTATTGGGGAAGAGCGTACTAGAGATATATATTGTGAATAAGGTGATAGAAGGGAGAATGATAAAATGAATGTATTGGTTATTAACTGTGGTTCTTCTTCGCTGAAATATCAGTTAATCAACAGCGAGTCGGAAGAAGTATTGGCAAAAGGTTTGTGCGAGAGAATCGGAATCGACGGCAGCGCCATTGTTCACCAGCCTGCAGGCGGTGATAAGGTGAAAACAGAAGCGGATATGCCGAATCATACGGCGGCAGTGAAGCTGGTGATTGAGAAGCTGACCGATCCGCAGGTAGGCGTGATCAAGACGCTTGATGAGATTGATGCGGTCGGACACCGTATTGTACATGGCGGAGAGAAATTTGCAACATCCGTTGTACTGAATGAGGAAGTGCTTGAAGCAATTGAACAGTGTAATGACCTTGCGCCGCTTCACAATCCGGCAAATCTGATCGGAATTAATTCTTGTAAAGAGATTATGCCTGATGTACCGATGGTTGGCGTGTTTGATACGGCGTTTCATCAGACTATGCCCCAAAAGGCATATTTATATGGACTTCCGTTATCTTATTATGAGAATTACAAAGTGCGCCGTTATGGTTTTCACGGCACAAGCCATGATTTTGTGTCCAAACGTGCTGCACAGATTCTCGGAAAAGATATCAAAGACCTGAAGACTATCGTATGTCATCTTGGCAACGGCGCGTCAGTATCTGCGGTGAAATACGGGGAGTCTGTGGATACGTCTATGGGACTGACTCCACTAGAGGGATTGATCATGGGAACGCGTTCGGGCGATCTGGATCCGGCGATCATTACGTTTATTGCCGAGAAAGAAGGCATCAGCGCGGCGGAAGTGATTAATGTATGCAATAAGAAATCCGGTGTACTCGGTTTATCCGGCGGCGTATCCAGCGACTTCCGTGATTTGGCGCAGGCACAGGCACAGGGAAATGAGGCGGCTAAGACGGCATTAGAGACCTACGCATATCGCGTAGCGAAGTATATCGGCGCATATGCGGCAGCCATGAACGGAGTAGATGTGATTGTGTTTACGGCAGGCGTGGGGGAGAATAACGCTGAGGCAAGGGCATTGATCGGAGAGTATCTCGGTTACCTCGGAACCAATATTGATCCGGAGAAGAATAAACTTCGGGGAGAAGAAGTTATTCTGTCTGATGAGGGCGCGAAAGTTACCACGATGGTGATTCCCACAAACGAAGAGCTTGCCATTGCGCGGGAGACCGTGCGTCTGGTGGAGGCGTAAAGGTTTACCATGAACGAATCCGTACAAGAATACAGAAGCCTTTTATCCGACAATCCGGTGAGGGCAGAGAAACAACTCTATAAATTGGCGAAAAAGGGTGACCTGCAGGCGCTGGAGGTCTTGAACGCGTATTATGAACAATGCGTAACGAAAGCAAAAACGCCGAAAGAAGCCTCTGTAATCCGCCAAAAGGCGTTGAAAGCGGCATTGCTCGGCGCTAAGCATAACAGCCCTTACTGGCTGATATGGGTAGGAGAAATGTACCGCTACGGAGTCGGAACAGATAAAAACGAAAGAAAAGCTTTTTCTTATTATGAAAAAGCGGCGGCGCTCGGAGATGTGGACGGCATTGTCAAAGTTGGGCGTGCCCATTTAAACGGCATCGGCGTTCCGATAGATCATCAAAAATCCATGCATTTTTTTGAATTGGCAGCAAGTCAGAACAACCCGGAAGCTATGGTGATGATTGCCTATCAGTGTGAAAACGGAAAAGGCACCGCTATCGATTATGAAAAAGCGCTGGAGTGGCTGGCGAGGGCGGAACAGAGCTGTGGCTTATGGCTGAAGCAGGAATTATCGGAAGCAGACAGGAAATATTATGAATCATTGTTGCAGGACGTGGACGATAAACGGAAACATTGCGCGGCAGTTTCTTATGCGGAACGGATAGGAAATGAAAGCCTTCCGATGGAACAGAGAAAAGAAGCATTTTTGCGGCTTTCGGAGCTTGCGCATGACGGAAAGGATTCCCGTGCGCAGGTGAGCATGGGAATCTTGTACGAAGAAGGAACGTTTGTCGGGCAGGATGATAAAAAGGCGTTTGAATATTACTGTATGGCGGCCGAAAACGGTTCTACCGGGGCGATGAATAATATCGGCAATTTTTATCTGCATGGAAAAGGCGTCGGACAGGACTACGGTAAAGCGTTTGCGTGGTATAAAAAAGCAGTGGATTTATCGGGCAATGCCGCGGCGGAATGCTCCCTTGGTATGTGTTATCAGTATGGATACGGAACTGCTGTCGATTATGAAAAGGCGCGTTATTTCTATGAACTGTCCGCAAAGCAGGGATTAGGATTATCGTTCTATCGACTGGGGCTGTTATACGAGCAGGGGCTCGGCGTGGCACAGGATATTCGCATGGCGAAGCAATATTTTGGCGAGGCGCTGCATAGGGGATGCCGGGAGGCGGCTTTTAAACTGTAGCGGCATGAATGAATTTAAGAGGAAGATTTGTCATGTCAGATAGCAGTAAAGACAGAAACATAGAGTTTGATTAGAGGAGATATTATGAGCAGGCGCAGAAAGAAAAAGAAAAAAGGTGTGGGAATGGTCGTTTTCCTAAGCCTTGTCATCATTGTCTGTGTGGTTGTTCTGGTCGGACTGGTCCGGGGGAATCTGACGGACGGGATTAAGTCTGCGGTGACTGAAAAAGTGACGGAACAGGTCATGGAACAAGTATTCCAGAAAGCTTTGGAGAGCACGGGGGACCCGCAGGCGGCAGCTAAGGCGAAAGAGATTGTCAACAATATGGACGAGTCGGACAAGAAGGAAGCGACGGAGATTCTTGAGAAATATGCCGACGGCGATACCTTGTCGGATGTCATGGATATTGTGGGCAACGGCGTCAACAGTGAATCCATCTCGCAAGTGGAGCAGTATTTGCAGAACAATGTGTCCGATGAAGATATAGATAAGATGATGGAGTTGTATGAGAAGTATAAGGATGAGATACAGTAAAGACGAAGGAGTCTCAAGAGATTGAGGCTCCTTTACGCTCTCAAAAGGCAAAGTCCCAAGCGCGTTTCTTATAATATATTTTCCCGTGAAAATCCAAATGTTATATTTTATATTGACATATATTTTAGGCAATTGTAGAATATGTATAAATCTAAATTAGGCAAATGTAAAAAATAAAGGAAGAATATAGAAAGAGGAACAGATATGAAAAGACTGCCGGAATCGGAACTGGAAATTATGATGATTATATGGAAATATGACAGACCGGTCAACAGAATGGAGATTGAGGAGCATCTGAAGAAAGATGTGGCTGCACCGACGATTCTCTCTTTCTTGAACCGCTTGGAGGCGAAAGGTTTTGTCAGCGTAGAGAAGGTTGGGAAAATTAACTGGTATACTCCTCTGGTAAAAGAAGAGGAGTACCTGCAAAGAGAAAGCAGAAATATTTTACAGAGACTGTATCAGAATTCCCTTAAAAACTTTGTGACGGCACTATATGACGGAGAAGGGCTCTCTTCTCAGGATATCGAGGATCTGCGGGCATTTGTCGAAGAAAAGAGCGCGGACCTGAGGACTGAGCAGAGCGCAGATAAGGGAAGAATACAAGGGAGATAAAGGAAGGATATAGAAGTATCGGGGAAGGAGCAGAATGATGCGTGCAAAATGGAGAAAGGCAATATGGGCGATTCTGGCGTTACAGCTATTGTTGTGGCATGTGCTTTTTCTGGAAAAAAATATCAGACTGGATTATTATGTGCTCCGGGTCGTAAGTCATTTCGGGCTGCCGTCTATGCTATATACTTATTGGAAAAAGCTGGCGGTACTATTTTGGCTTCTTTCAGCATTGCTTGTCATGGCATTCCATTATCGGAATTATGTGCGGTTCCGAAGGAACTGTATTAACTGTCTGAGCATTGTGGAGCAAACAGACATTAAGGAAAATCTGGAATCGGCTGTTCTGGAAACGGGGCTGCATGAAGGAAAAAGAGACAGGTCTTTTCTCTATCGGAGTAAGGAGGCAAGAGAACCGTTTTTAATCGGCTTTAGAGAGCCGGTGCTGATATTACCGGACAGGGACTATAGTGGGCAGGTTCTGCACTTTATTTTTTTGCATGAATGTACTCATATGCGGCATAATGATATGCTCTATAAACTGTTTATGTTGTTCATGCAGTCGATTCTATGGTTTCAGCCGCTCATTTATCTCCTAAAAGTCGTCAGTTATCGGGACGTAGAGGTTGCCTGTGACGAGGCGGTGGTGGAAGGCAAAGAGATTTCCGCGAGGGAAGCGTATGCACATGCATTGCTGGAATGTATCAGGATGGGCAAGGTGAAAGGACAGGCATATTCCACATATTTTTATCATGGAAAGCAAATGATGAAGGCAAGAATCTCCGCCATTATGAAGGAGGATAAAAGGTGGGATGTTCCGGCGTGCTGCGCTATCGGGATTCTGTTGCTGGATGTGACGCTTAATCTTTATCGGATTGGCGGCGGACTTTATGAAAATTATAAAATAAGACAAGAAGCACAGCAGGCAGAACAATCCATTTATGAAGGATACGATTTGCCGGATAGTTTCACACAGACGGCAATCGAGGAGATGATAAAAACGGAGCCTGTCTCAGGGGATGCTTATTATGAGGAGTTAAACAGAGAAGACGTCTATGAATGGAAAGAATATGTCAAGCTTCCGTATGAGGCGGAAGGACCGTGGCAGGTTCGGGTACAGGATGCGGATCATTATGTCGACGCCGTTCCACTGCTGTTACAGCGGTATGTTTTGTATTTTGATGATCAGGACAAGGCGGCACAGCAGGTTTCGGAAGATTCATGGTATACGGCAGTCGAGCCCGTATACAGCAGACTGCTTGCGGGAAATAAGAATGAGGCCGTCTTTGCAGTAATCTGTAAGTATTATATCGGGTACGAAGAGGAAGAACTTACCATGTTTCCGCAAAAGCTAAAAGAAAGGGCGCAGATTGCACATGAAAAAGACGGCTATTATGCATATTTCGACTGGACGCTGCGGATTTGTATGGTGAAAGATTATGTCTTTGAGCTGCAAGGAATTGCGAAGACGGAGGACGTTATACAGGCTTATGTGAAGAGGTATACGCAGGCGGACTTCTCCGACATCCCGGAGCTGGATTTGGTTTGCGGAATCAAAGAATCTCCTACATCAGCAGGTAATGCGGGGGAAGCAGACAGCGGAGAAGAGGAAGCCGTATCAGATGTAAATACGAATGCATATCAGGTAGACATCAGCGAAGGTATCCTACGGGTGTGCGGAGCAGACGGGGCGTGGAAAGAGGTGCCGGTCTCATTGGAAGAACTTTTTGAGAGAGGGGACGAAATGGATGGGAAGTGGACCTCTCTGCAGCCCGGCAGCTATCAGGCGGATGAGAATAAGATTATATTTGCATACGGCGGAGATAGTGAGGTGCCGTTCTCCGTTGTTTTTTATGACGAGGAGAGTCAGAGTTTCAAAAAATCTGTCGTGACGTATGATTTTTATGGCGGCAGGAAAATTTATGTGAGTTTTCCGGAAAACGGACAGGAGGGTTTCTTGGTTTTTACAGGGGAACGAGTAGTCCGTAACGAAATGACATTTTTGTTTCATACACAAGACGGCGGAAGATCTTGGCAATATGCAGGCGTGGTGCCGGATATGCTCAGGGAAGGTCATTCACTGACGACGGGAGTGGTGTTTATTAACAATAGGGTTGGCTTTATGACCATGATGGATTCTGACAAACCGGATATCTGGCGGACGCAGGATGGTGGGAAGACGTGGGAGGTGCAGGAACTTGCAAATACACCGCAGTATTACACGGCGGCTTACGCACCTGAAATGCAGGATGATGTTTTATGTCTATATGTAGGAATGGAGGAGTATTCGGAGTATGGCGGAACCAAAGCAAAATATGAGTCAGACGATGAAGGAAGAACATGGGAATATAAAGGACTTGTCATACGAAGATAGGAAAATGCCGCTTTTTTGGAATACGGTGTGCTATGTGGGGACACGACCGGTAAATCTGATTTTGTACGGCGTGACATGGTTTCATCTGTATTCTCTGTGCCAGTTTGGCAGATTGCGCAGGAATATACCGATATTGTTCCTCTGTCTGGCGTGGTGGATAGGAGCCGCGTGCTACGGGCTTTTTCTGTGGAACTGTTATCAAAGAAAACAGCGGATATATGAATCGTGGAAGGCCATTTCCGGGATGAAGGCGGAAGATGTCAGGTGGTATAGCATAAGAAAAGATACCTGCCGGCTTTTTTTAAAAGATAAGTCCGTGATGCTTGTCAATCTGCGGGAGCTTGAAGATGATAAGATAGATTTTCTGGACTTGAAATTATCAACGGTCAATGCTCTGGGAAAAAGAAAGTACAGACTGGCGGCATGTGTTGTTCTGGCGGCGATTACCTTGTGTGGGAGCGCTCTTGTTGTAAGAAGTGCAATACCTTACAACGGGAAACTGTCCTGGTATCTGGACGACTTGAAAGACAAGAGAAGCGTTGTATTGACACATGATAATATCTATGAGTCGGGCGTGGCAGGTCTTTTGCAGGATGTCAGAACGAAAGTGAAGCTGCCGGAAACATTGTGCCTTGCCACCAGCTTTAACCTGCATTTTGCTCCGGACGGAACGATTCAGACGTTTGATACGATGCTGTACGGTTTTGACGAAAACGGTGATTTTACGGACAGCTATTTAATCACATACAATGCCGCCCGCTCCAAAGAAATTGATATCTATCTGCGTGGAGCAAAGGGAGCGGCTTTTGATATAGATAAAGATTTTAAACCGCTTGTCGAGGCAGTCTCCGCAATGCCGCTTAGGGAGACTGTGGCGCAGTGGAGCGGGCAGGACAGCTTTGGTATTTTGTATTATGGGGTACGTGAATGGCAAAGCACAGAGGGAATACGTTATCTGAATCATAAGGGAGAAAGCAGGATGCCGCCGCCGGAAGAACATTGTTTCTCAGGCTACAGTGTATCCGTATTTTGCCCGGAAAGTGAAGCGGTTACGCCGGTCAGGTATCTGTATATGGGATATCAGAATTTCCCCGAGGAAGAAGCGGGATATTCGGCGGATTATTATCCGGAGGAATCAGGATTTCAATCCGTAGAAAAAATTAATGAATATAAGATAGCGGAACAAAGCTTTGATGTTTCACTGGAGGATTGGGGAGAAGTTACATTTGTATCTTGCAAACCGCAATTTCAAGATTTTGAGGATGCTTCATTTTTCCTGATCAGAGGTGACAGGATATTGTATCAGTTTCCTTATCTTCGTGAAGATAACAATATATTAGGGTATATGGGAATCTTTGACAACGTCGGTGCAGTTGCTTTTCGGGATATTAATGATGACGGAAAAAAAGATATCATAATTGTCACTTATTACTGCTATAGAGCAGGATGGTCGGATATGGTTCCGCGTACAGGCGTTAAAATTTATATCGCCGGAGAGAATGAATTTTATCTGGCGGGAGATATGATGGCGGATGTTGCAGAACACATAGAGGAACAAGATATGTATATTGAGAATATCTGTAATTATCTGCGGCAGGATAATTAGATGATGATAGGTTGAAAAATCAAAGATTTTCAACTTTCTATTTAAGCAGTATCGCAAACAGGCTTGCGATATGCATGGGGATTAGTGTGGAAAATAAATTTTTCATACGCTGGAGTGGCGTCTGTATGGCAGACGAATGGAGGATAGACTGGCATGACAGATTCTGAGTGGGAAGAATTGTATAAGAAAACAGAGAAAAGAGTGATCAAAGCACTTAAAATAATAGCAGGTATTACGGCTGCGATGATTGTTATCATAGCCGTGTTCTGGATGAGTTTTGTCTATGTAACAAAATATAAGATATCCACGGTCAGCACATCGGTCTCTCCGGACGGAATGTATGCGCTTACTTTACAGGCTGTCGGAGAGGCGGCATGGCCCTTTGGACCTGCAGAAGGACGGCTGCTTCTTAAAGAAAATCAAAAAGAGGTGTCGAAAACAAATTTTACAGTATATGACGACGGCGGAAGCATACGGGATGAAATATGGTCAGTCATGTGGCATGAAGATTATGTGGAAGTTATTTTGTCCGGGGACGAACAGTTTGACGTGCAGGTTTTGTTGTATTATGACGGGAGAAAAGAATCAAATCAGTTAACGAATACTGCAAGAGCCGATGTTGAGGAGGAACAGGAAACTATTCCGGAACCTAGTGCGCAGGACAAAGCGGCGCAGCCTTATGCCAAATACGCGGAAGTGCTGGAACAGATTATGACCGAACATACAGATCCCAATGGAAGAGAGTATTACGCTGATGAGCGATGGGAATTTGAAGGTAATACGTTTGCGATATCAGATGTGGACGGGGACGGCAGACAGGAACTGATCTTTTGTTTTCATACAGGTAATATGGCAAGCATGTGTGAGGTAATTTTTGATTATGATGTAGAAAAGGATGTGCTGCGGGAAGAACTGGCGGCATGGGTGGACAGCACTTATTATAGTAACGGATTTGTCAAAGTATCTGACTCCCATAATCACGGGAAAGACCCCGAGGAAAAGGGGATATGGCCTTATACTTTATATCAGTATGATGCGGATACAGACACTTACCGGCTCAGGTATTATGTAACATCGTGGGACGGACAGATTAACAGTGAGAACTTTCTCAGAGAACTGGATACGGATGGCGATGGGATCTTGTATTATATTTTAGAAGATGGCAAGGCAGTGGAGGATACCGATGCAGTGCCGATAAACCGGCAGGAGTACGATGCATGGGTGAAAGAGACGCTCCCGGAGGAACTTGTAATAGATATGAACTATTATCCTATGACAGAGGAGTCTATCAAGGAAATGATAAAATAATAGTGAAAAAGAAGGCATGATCATTTCTAATGATTTATCAAAGTATAATACGGCACATGTTGTATTCCGCCCGGCGCATATGTCGGAGAAGCTGTCGCGATATTTATGATTGGGATTCAACAACTATTTTTTTTTGGTTGACAAATGTATACCTCTTTGTCATAATATGAACATATAAATAGGTAAACGAATGTATACCAAAATATGCCAATGCATAATATATGCAGCGCATAGCGGGAAAGGACGGATATTACATATGGTCAGCTTATCGGATGGAGAATGGAAAATCATGAATTGTCTCTGGGAGAGCGGGGGTAGTACGATTACGGAACTAACGACGGTATTGCATGAAGAGACGGGGTGGGACAAACACATTATCATCACGATGCTCAATCGTATGGGAAAGAAAGAAGCTGTCGCTCACAAGAAAGAAGGACGGGCGAAAGTATTCTACCCTCTTGTGCCGCGCAGCGAAGTATCCATGCAGGAGACAAAAGGATTTTTGCAGAAAGTGTATCGGGGGAGTATCGGCATGATGGTCAACGCCATGGTGGAAGATCAGGCATTGTCGGGAGAAGAGATACAAGAACTGTATGATATTTTAGAGCAGGCAAAGCGAAGGGAGCGTAAATGAAAGAAATTATTATTACATCTTCGGTTTTGATACTTTGTATCATCTTCATTCGGATTATTTTCAAAGGGAAAATCAGCAGCAGGCTGCAATATGCATTGTGGCTTCTGGTGGCGCTTCGACTGATGATTCCGTCATCCGCACAGATTCATATGGCGATCGGTTCCATAGAGGAGTTTCGTATTATGGATATCGTGGAATCTCTGGAGGAACGGTTCGGCGATATGACTGGACAATTGGAGAAACCGGTACGGTTTACGATGTCGCTCAACACACCGCTTGGCGAACAGGCGGCGGAATTTATGCTGGGAGCGGATTTGAACGTACCAGTTTCACAGGATGGACCGACAAGTGTTTTTCTTGCAGGGAGCATTGGATTACTCTGGCTGGATGTATTTCGCGGAATATGGATAGGCGGGATGGCGGTAATTGGTATATGGATGGTAACGACCAATATTGTATTTGCGCGTAAACTTCGCAAGAGCCGCAAGGAATTCACATTGCCGGAAGAACTGGAAGAGAAATTGCATGATGGACAGAGAAGAGACAGAAAGTGCTGTAGGTGGAAAGAAAGGGAAAACAGAATCAAATTCTATCTAGTAGATTGTCTGACATCTTCCTGTCTGTACGGAATACCGGGACGGGAAGCTGTCTATCTGACGACAAATATTACGGAAGATGAGCAAAAACTCCGGCATGTGGTAACGCATGAGTTATGCCATAAGAAACATGGAGACAGTTTTTGGTCTCTTGTTCGCAGCGTACTGCTGTGTGTCTATTGGATGAATCCGCTTGTATGGGTGGCGACAGTGTTGTCCAAGAGAGATTGCGAACTTGCCTGTGATGAGGCGGCGCTTGAGATATTGGGCGAAGAGGAGAGGATTCCTTACGGTGAAACGCTGCTTTCCATCATTACAGGCAAAAGCAGACTGTCAGACATTGCCTGCACGGCGACGACGATGAACGGCAGCGGTAAAAGTGTAAAAGAGAGGATTAAATTTATTGCTAATCAGCCGAAAGTCTTGGGCGCGGCGATAGCCGCAGCGCTTATTCTGGTTATGATTGTATCTGTATTGGCTTTTACGAAAAGCCCTCTATTTAGCGGCAGCACATGGGAGGGAGAAGTCACTCTTAGCGCGGGTGATATGCGCGTTGTTTTACCGGAAAGCATAGCAGGAATCAGCGGTTATGAGATGACGGAAGAAGGCAGCGACATTATTATTTATCAGGTTTCCTCCGGCAAAGAGGCTGGCAGATTCAGCGAGCTTTCCTATGAAGAAGCCATTGCGTTTGTTAATGGGGGTAGAGAGATTGTTCCGCTTGGAAACTATGGGTCAAATCCGATGCTGGATCAAGATTTTGAAGTGGAGCCGTTGGAGGAGCAAGAACAGACAGAAGGGGTAATTGCCCACGAAGATACCTTATATACGGAGGGGATAGGTCAGACTGTCGGCGTACCGGGTACGGATATCAATGAGGAGACTACTTATATGATAGAAGATAGCAGCAGCACGGTAAATACAGTGGAAGAATCAGTGGATTATCTGCCGAATGAACAGATTACGGAAATAGGTGCTCCGCTTGCGTCCGAATCAGTAACAGAGCACCATTACTATATGCCGGCGGAAATTGATACGGACAAATGCTATCTCTATGTAAAGGCGGATTACTCCGATGTCAAAGAGAAGTATCTTGAGGAGATGGAATATATTAACAGCGAATTAGAGCATGCAGCGGGACGCGTCATCGTGCTAAGAGTCAACCGTGCCATCCGCGACGAGATGTTTGCTGCGCTGGCGCAGAACAGAACGGAATATCTGGGAGATGCACCGAAAACAAGCGCGCTTGTAAATGCACTGCCTAAAACGGACGGACTTAGCTATATGAGCATTGAGCTGCATACGTTGGAAACGGAGCCGGAGACTGCGTTGTCCTTGGACGTCAATTATATGCTGACGACGCAGAGTATGCCGGATGAAGCAGGTGATATATTGTTTTTTAATGCAGCCATGCTTTTTGCGACCATAAAGAATCTGGAGGAATGCAGCTTTGTCATAACTAAGAGTGAAACGGCGTCGGATTACAAGGCAGACTATCCTGATGACGGAGAGGCGGAGGAATTATCAAAACCTGACGGATATGAATATACGACGCTGACGTACAACAGAGATGAAATGGAAGAAACTGTCGGTATTATGTGGTCGGAGGAAGCACATGAGAGTGATGAAGAGTATATTCAATGGCTGAAGCATTTATATGTAAGAATTACGGATTATTTACCGTAGAATTGCGAGGAAAATTACTAAATTAGAGATTAATTTAGTAAAATTTAAAAAAAAAATAAGAATAAATGAAACTTTTTCTTAACTTGGCGACTCTAATATATAAAGAGGTGTACTAGCTGTATTAGTACACGAGATTAACACAAAAGAGGGGAAGACAAGTGGGAAATGCGCAAAGTAACAGACAGCGGAGCGTTCGGTATGAGGACGTAGAGCTGGAATTGTGGGAACTTGACGGCGACGATGGCAGCCGAGGCGGAAGATACGGCGGCGGTCGAAGCGGAAGCGGCAAACAGACAAGAAGCAGAAGCCATAACGGAGAAAGCAGGCAGTCAGGCAGCAGAAACCGCACCGGAGCTGGCGGCAGAAACCGGGCGGTGAATGAAAGCAGGCAGGTTAGCAGAAATAATCAGAACATCAGACTTTATGAGCAGAAGCAAAGAAACGCCGGACAGAGTCGTCAGGGGAGCCGTAACAGAAATGGGGTATCGGGCAGACAGCCTGTTCGCGAACTGCAGATTCAGGATATCAGAAGATATCAGGACATTCGGACACAGGGGCGTACAAGCGCGGCGGGAGGTTATGCTTACAGAGGAAGCGCCCGCCCGGTACAATCTATTAAGAGGCGTAAAGCAAGAAAGAGAAAAGTGCTTTTTGCCAGAATGACAGCAGCGGCGTTTGTTGTACTGTGTCTGGTTTTGATCTATTATCTGACGGGAGAGATTTACCGGTTTGTACATACGGAATCCGTGCAGCATGACACCGATCAGGGAATTATTAAGACGATATCTGAGAAGATAGACAACACGGGAATTGTGCCGCCGGAAATCATAGAAGACTATATAGAAGTCAATGACTATTCCCGCCCGGGTACAAGACTTGACCGCGTGAACAGTATTTTTGTCCACTATACGGCGAACCCCGGCACATCGGCGGCGCAGAACAGAAGCTATTTCGCGAATCTGGCGCTTACGCATGAGCGGTCGGCAAGCGCACATCTTATTATCGGTTACGAAGGGGAACTTGTACAGTGTATTCCACTTGAAGAGCAGGCTTATGCTGTGATGACGAGGAATGAGGATTCCATATCGATCGAGTGCTGCTACACATCGGAGGATGGGTCTTTTACACCGGAGACTTATGATACGCTCGTGCATACGCTGGCATGGCTGACTGACAAATACGATTTGTCAACGGATGATATCTTAAGGCATTATGACTGCGGCGGTAAGAAGTGCCCGGTTTATTATGTAGAGCATGAGGACGCGTGGCAGCAGTTATTGCAGGATGTAGCTGCTTACAAAGATGCAGGAGATGTTTAAAGATAGGACATTTGTAAACCGTACGCATAAATAAGAAATTTCTTGACTTTTTTATAGCTGCACAGTACACTTGATTTTGCAGGTGGTACTGTGCGGCTGCTATACGCCCAGATAGCTCAGTTGGTAGAGCAGAGGACTGAAAATCCTCGTGTCACTGGTTCGATTCCGGTTCTGGGCATTTATAAGATTATGGTTGAAGGAAATCTGATCAAGAACAGATTTCTTTTTTTGATTGATTAGATAGCTTGTCAAAAAAGTCATGGAAACAATTTACGTTTAATGATACAATATAAAGTAACCATATATAGTAACAGGTTGTAACTTGAGAGGACGGTGAAAGAATGGAAGAAAGGCAAAAGGTTGTATTAGAACAGACAGGAGACTTGTCCAACAGAAAGCATATTCTCGTTATAGATGATGATTTGAATATGTTAAAAACGTTGCGCTATTATTTACAGGATCAGTACAAAGTCACCGTGATTAATTCGGGTAAAGTTGCAGTGGATTTTCTTCTGAAATTTACACCGGATCTGATTCTCTTAGATTATATGATGCCTATGTTTAACGGCGCGGCTGTGCTTAAGATTATTAAGAGCAGGGAAGCGACCAAGGATATTCCGGTTTATTTTCTGACGGGGCAGACTGATAAAACAACGGTTATGGAGTGTCTTTCACTGAAGCCGGCCGGCTATATTATTAAACCTGTGGCAAAGGATGCGTTGCTTGCAAAGATGAAGGAGGCGTTTGCACGTTAGCGGCAGAAGCCGGATTAAGGTTGAAGCCAGATGAAGGTTGTGTCCTATGGGGATGAACGGACGATTACGGTGAGCAAGAGCGTGACGAGACACTAAGAGGGATTGCTATATGTCAGGAAGTGAGAATAACAAGGTTCCAAAATATTTATTTGGAGCTTTTTGTTTCTATCTGTTATATTTTGCGTCTATTATTTTTTATTTAGGCATGGATATAAGATGGTTTTGTGTACCGCTTATAAGCTTTGCTGCCAGCCTGCTTATTCTTAGACTGCATGGCAGTAAGATAGAGATTCAGGCCTACACGGTTTCTGTTTTGACATTCATTAATATCTTTTCGTACGGTGTGATGCTCCGTGAGTTTACGGAGGTCTTCACTGTTTTTTGTGCGGCGGTCTGCCTGATTTCATTTTACCATATACTTAAAGCTAACTATTTAATGCTCGGACTGTGTACTTTCTTTATTATATATGAATTGGTCTGGCAGGGAGAGTGGCAGAATTTTATGTCACACGATAGTTCAATTGCCGTTACGATTCGGATATTCAGCGTATACCTTGTACAATTTCTGATGATTATGCTCATCAAGAGGCAGCAGAATATACAGCGGCTGGCGGAGCAGAAGGCAAGTGAGGCGGAGGCGGCCGCACATGCCAAAGAAGATTTTCTGGCAAACATGAGCCATGAGATCAGAACACCGATGAATGCGATTACAGGAATGGTGGAACTGGCGCTGCGCAACGATATGCTTCAGGATCAGGATAAGGAATATCTGTATAACATCCGTGCAGCGGGAGAAGATCTGGTATCTATCATCGACGATATTCTGGATATTACGAAGATAGATTCCGGCAATCTGGAGATTATGGAAGAAGAGTATGAGATTACGTCGTTGATTCATGATGCGGTGAATGTGATTCAGGTTATGCTCGGTGACAAGCAGGTGGTATTGATGGTGAACGTGAGCCCGGATATTCCTGCCCGCCTGTGTGGGGACGGCGTGCGCATCAAACAGATTATACTAAATCTGTTGAGCAATGCCGCCAAATATACCGAAAAAGGTACGATTCGTATGGAGGTTGAATCTATACCGGTTGATGGTGAGGAAGGCAGGATCGATCTTAAAGTCTGCGTGACTGATACCGGTATCGGCATGTCAGAAAAACAACTGGAAGATCTGTTTACGAAGTTTCAACAGGCGGATGGTAACAGCAATCGTGCCAAGGGCGGAAGCGGACTTGGCTTAGCTATTTCTAAGCGATTGATTGAACTGATGCAGGGGTCGCTTCATGCGAAGAGTGAGATTGGTAAGGGATCTGAGTTTATGTTTACGGTCAGACAGCGGGTAATCGACGCCAGACCGTGTATTGAGACGGACCCGCAAATCGTACAGCAGCCGGTGCTCCGGAAAGAGGAGAATGCCGTACATAGAGAGAACCGCAAACAAAAAGGGCGGCAGACGACATTCACGGCACCGAACACGAGAATACTGCTTGTGGATGACAACAAAGTAAATTTAAGAGTTGCGGAAGGGCTTCTGCGACCGTATAAAATGTGTATAGAGATGGCGGAAAGCGGGCAGCAGGCAATAGAGATGGTACAGAACCGTATCTATGACTTGATTTTTATGGATCATATGATGCCGCAGATGGACGGTGTTGAGACAACGAAGATTATCCGGAGTTTAGAAGGAGAGCGGTTTAGTGAGATGCCAATCATAGCCCTTTCGGCAAACGCCGTGCGGGGAGCAAAAGAAATGTTTCTCGAAGCCGGCATGAATGATTTTGTTGCAAAGCCCATTGAGATGCGCATTATGGACAGAACGCTGCGCAGATGGCTGCCTGAAGACAAGATTATATCCAACAAAAATGCTGCTGAGACGGCGGTGAAAGAAGAACAGACTTCCGATGTAAAACCGGATTCGAAGATTAATCCTCTTTTATGGCAGATGGAGGGGATAGATGTGATGGTTGGAATGAAATATTCCGGCGAAGATGCGAGTTTGTACAGGGATGTTCTGTCTGATTATATGGACACCATAGAGGAGAAGGCGGATCTTATAGAGAAAGCGGTTGAACAAGGAGACCTTGAGACCTATACGATAGAGGTACATTCGCTTAAGAGTACATCAAAATCTATAGGAGCCATGGAACTGTCGGAGTTAGCGAAAGATTTGGAGAATAATGGTAAGCACAGAGAGTGGGGACCGATTATAGCAAGGACGCCGGCGCTGCTGTCTATGTACAGAGGACTGTACCATATTATTATGCCGTATCACACGGTGAAGGAAGAGGAAGTGCAGGAGAAGAGAGACTTTACTGACAGAGAATTAATGGAATTGATTGGGCAGCTCTTGGAAAGTGTTAATATGTATGATTCCATCTGCGCTGAAGAAGTGATTGCCCGGTTAAATGAGTTTGACTTCACGGATAGCTGGGAGGAACATATAAAGGCTGTGACTGAGTCGATGGGACGATTTGACTATGACGCCTGCAAAGAGGAAGCAAATCTGTGGCGAAGAGAATTAAAAGAGAAAATGCGGGAGAAAGCAGACAAATAACATATGGAAAAAGCTTATAAACTGGAATTTGCCGGGGAACAGACGGGGAGCTTGTATGTGAACTGTTGTGGGCTTTCACGAACGGAAAGTCTGCATAGCTTTGGTCCGGCATTAAAACCACATTATCTGGTACACTATATATTAAGCGGCAAAGGGCGATTTTCAATTGGAGGGAAAGAATATCCTCTGGAGGCGGGCTACGGATTTCTGATTACACCTGATGAACTGGCATTCTACCAAGCAGATGAGAATGATCCATGGACTTATGTGTGGGTAGGATTCAGTGGCGTGCAAGCTGCAGAGTATGTAAGCAATATTGGGCTGTCTGTCAGACAGCCTGTTTTCAAATCAGAGGATTCGGAAGAATTGTATCGGATTGTGAAAGATATGATGGAGCACAATACATTCGGATTGTCTAATGATTTGCGGCGAAACGGACAACTGGGGGTTTTTCTGTCGATTATAGCGGAGGGAACGAAGGTTGCCGAAAAGAACGAGGTAGACAGAGCAAACACCTATGTGCGCAAGGCAGTTTCCTTTATTCAAAGCAATTACTGTAATCCGATTAAGGTGACGGATGTGGCAAACTATGTCTGCATTAACCGTAGTTATTTGTACACGCTTTTTCAGAATTCCATGGGCATGTCACCGCAGCAGTTTTTGACGACTTTCCGTATTACAAAGGCAACGGAACTTCTACAGCTTACAGAGCTTCCCATGGAGAGTATAGCGCTGTCGTGCGGATATCACGACCCGCTTGTTTTTACTAAAGCATTCAAACAGATGAAGAAAATGTCGCCGACGAGTTACCGAAAAGAGATACAAAAAGGTGAAACTAGAAGGAACAAAGAACATTTGAAACAGGTGGAAGATTTCATTAATCAGATTAACAGCCTGAATGAAAGTACTTAAGGAGCAGACGGCAGGAGATAACGGAATAGGATATCATGAGATAACATTTTGACAGATTTTTATAACAAAGAGATATTTCAGAATATGGAAATATCTAATATGATAGCAGTAAACAGAGGTGAACAACCGGGTGCGCATATTGTGAACAAAAAGTATTATTCTATTAAGAAGGAGAATGGGGCATGAAAGAAATCGTATTGAAGAAATTTGAAGAGCTTTACGGGGATGTGCAGGGTGTAAATGTTTATTTTGCACCGGGACGGGTAAATCTGATCGGGGAGCATACGGATTACAATGGGGGACATGTTTTTCCGTGCGCCTTGACGATTGGCACATATGCTGCGGTCAGAAAAAGAGACGACAGAAAATTAAATTTCCATTCAATGAATTTTGAGTCGATGGGCGTGATAGAGAGCAGCCTTGATGACTTGACGCCGTCCAAAGAGGCAGACTGGACGAATTATCCGAAGGGCGTTATGTGGGCTTTTGCAGGCAGGGGTATGGAGATGGACTGCGGTCTGGATATCGTGCTTAACGGAAATATCCCTAACGGTTCCGGCTTGTCTTCTTCTGCGTCGTTAGAAGTGCTGACAGGATACTTACTCAAAGATTTGTACGGATTTGATGTGACAAACGTTGATCTGGCGAAAATTGGACAGTATTCCGAGAACAATTTTAACGGTATGAATTGCGGTATTATGGATCAGTTTGCGTCGGCTATGGGTAAGAAGAATCATGCCATTTTCTTAGATACGGCGGACTTATCTTATGAGTATGCACCGCTTGTATTAGACGGTGCGAAGATTGTTGTGACAAACAGCAATGTAAAACATTCTCTTGTCAACTCCGCGTATAATGAGAGACGAAGCGAATGTGAGAAAGCGCTGGAGGAGCTGCAGACAGTCGTTGATATTAAGGGATTGGGTGATTTATCCGAAGAGCAGTATGAAGCGAACAAATCCGCTATCAAAGATGAGGTGCGTGTCAGAAGAGCAAAACATGCTGTATATGAGAATCAGAGAACAATACGTGCGGTTGAAGCGTTGAAGAGCAACGATTTGAAATTATTCGGTGAATTGATGAATGCGTCACATGTATCCTTACGTGATGATTATGAAGTATCTTGTGAGGAAATTGACGTATTAGTTGACGAGGCATGGAAGATTGAAGGAGTCATCGGTTCCAGAATCACAGGCGGCGGTTTCGGCGGCTGTACGGTCAGCATTGTGCGCGATGAGGCAGTGGATGTCTTCAAAGAGAAAGTGGGAGCCGCATATAAAGAACGCGTTGGTAAAACAGCGGACTTTTATGTAGTAGAGATTGGTGACGGACCAAGCAAAATATAGTGCGCATCAAATTACAGCTTGGGAAGGGAGCAGAGTGACAGATATGATTCAGAAGAATATTAGGAAACTGGTGCAGTACGGATTACAGACCGGACTGATTACAGAAGCAGATAAAATATATACGACCAACAGACTGCTGGAACTTTTTGAATTAGATGAACTGGAAGAAAGTGACGCTGATGTCACAATGGGCGAAGAAGAATTGGAAAACGTGCTTTCAGAAATGATGGATTATGCATACGAACATGGGATTATGACTGAGAACAGCATCGTGTACAGGGATTTGTTTGATACGAAGATTATGAGTATGCTGGTACCCAGACCGAGTGAAGTGATTTCCGTATTTGAAGCCAAATATAAAAGCGATCCCAAAGATGCCACCGATTATTTCTATAAACTCAGTCAGGATACGGACTATATCAGAAGGTATCGTATCAAGAAAGACCAGAAATGGATTGCTGCGACGAAATACGGTGATTTGGATATTACGATTAATCTGTCGAAACCGGAGAAAGATCCCAAGGCGATTGCCGCAGCGAAGAGCGCGAAACAGAGCGGTTATCCGAAATGCCTGCTCTGTATTGAGAATGAAGGATATGCGGGTCGTGTTAACCATCCGGCAAGGCAGAATCATAGAATAATACCTGTGACGATCAATGGCAGCAGATGGGGATTCCAGTATTCTCCTTATGTATATTATAATGAACACTGTATTGTGTTTAACTCCGAACATATTCCGATGAAAATTGAACACGATACATTCTGTAAGCTGTTTGATTTTGTAAAGCGGTTTCCGCATTACTTTGTCGGATCCAATGCCGATCTGCCGATTGTTGGAGGTTCTATTTTAAGTCATGACCATTTTCAGGGTGGGCATTATGAGTTTGCCATGGCGAGAGCCGGGGTGGAAAGAACGTTTACCGTGAAAGGTTTTGAGGATGTGGAAGCAGGGATCGTAAATTGGCCCATGTCCGTCATCCGTATTGCAGCAGAGAATCCGGACAGATTGATTGCGCTTGCAGATGTGATATTAACCGCGTGGCGGGGCTATACGGACGAGTTAGCATTTATTTTTGCCGAGACGGACGGAGAGCCGCATAATACGATTACCCCTATTGCGAGGAAGAGGGGCGACAAGTTTGAACTGGATCTGGTATTGCGTAACAACATAACGACGGCGGAACATCCTCTGGGTGTTTATCATCCGCACGCAAAGCTGCATCATATTAAGAAAGAGAATATCGGTCTGATTGAGGTGATGGGGCTGGCGGTGCTGCCTGCCAGACTGAAAGAAGAGATGGAGCGGCTGGCGGAAGCAATTATCTTAGGAGCAGATGTCCGTAAAGATGAAATACTTGAAAAACACGCCGACTGGGTAGAGGAGTTTCTTCCAAAATATGAGACTGTCACGAGAGACAACATCATGGATATTCTTCATAAAGAAATCGGCGACGTGTTCATGCAGGT
>ERZ808051.439-NODE-439-length-47637-cov-4.622414_pt1 | contig 47637 bp, 36 predicted proteins | sample MGYA00380199_ERZ808051 | MGnify/ENA primary metagenome ERZ808051 (study PRJEB31490, sample SAMN06133391) | mouse gut metagenome | isolation source: J11 | host: mice | place: China: Chengdu | collected 2015-05 ... | reverse complement strand
AATCGGACCAGATAATATAAATACTCTAATGTGGATGTGGAATAATTTAATATATTTGTGAATAACAGTATTCCTATAACCAAGAGCATGATACTGATTATTTCTAAATTTTTTCGAATTCTAATCGCCACTAAAGTTAATAAAAATGCAATAAGTATAATAACATCTCTTGCAATTATCCTAGATGGACTATTTTCAACCATAGATGTCATAACAGAACCCGAACTATAAATAATAAAAAAGGAAAAGAAATACATTAAAGCAAGAGAAAAAGTTCTAAACCTATATTTAATCATATTCAAATCTTCAAACAAGTAATTTTCATAACTATTTTTATACAAAAATATCATATAACCATTGATTCAACGAGTAATTCATATATATTATACTTTCTATTTCTTCATATGGCTTTTCAAATAGTTCTGGTGAAATTCTTATTTCTGTCTCCTCATATAAGCTTATGTTATTTATATTGTAAAAATCTTCTTTGATAATATTTTTATTGTTTGTAATTATTTTACACTTATGACCTATTGCCTCGATCGTTCGCATTGTAAGTCCATTTTGCTCCGGCCTTGTATAATCTATAATACATTTTGATCTATCATAAATTTTATGAGTCAGTTCAATTGGAAGATTCCGTATATGGATATCTTTAAGGGCATGCAGAAAATTGCAGTCTCGTAGAAAATATCTATGATATATATAAGAATGTAATGGTGTAGCAAGATATGCGAATAATTTTACACCTTTCTTTTCACATTCTTTCTTTAATTTATAATATACAGGAAGCCTGCCTGGAACTAATGTCGTAATATAACTTAAATCATACTTTCTCTTTCCTGTATTTCCAATAAATTCTTCTATAAAAAAAAGCGGTCTATATTTCCATTGAAATTTTACTGCATCTTTACTGTCAAAAGTCAGAACTTTATCAAATTCTTTATGTATTTTTTCTGCATTTTGATTTAATGTTGTACTATCCCACTGATACATGATAAATCTTGCATTTGAAAATTTAACTTTTAACCTTTGTAAATAGCTTACCGAAAGATTCGCACCTCTAATAACAAGCACATAATCTGGTTCAGAAGTCATTTTTTTTATTCGAATTGTATATATCCATTCTGCAACTTTATATCGAAAACTCGGAAATAGAATACTAATAAACTTATACAAAAAGCATCTACTATCAATATTTTCCGAAACAAAAAAAGGGTTACCGCCTGACTTTTCTATCTCCTTAATAATATAATTTTCATACTTTTTAAAGTTTGGTATCAGCAATAAAATATTTTTTCCTTTTAAACTCATACGTATCTCCCAAAAAAGTTTTCTAACTTTCAAAAATCCTTTTATAATATGTACCAGGAATTTTTATTTTTTCTTCATTCATTTTATAACTTAATTTATGAAACATTGTCTGCTCTTTTATAATATTCCATATACCTTCATTATATTGTTCAAATAATCTCAATAGTAAGAAATGAGGTGTTGAATTATCATATGGAACTATCTTCTTCCATTCTTCTGGATAAAATTCTGACACAATAGTTATAATATCATGTAGCAAAAAGTAATCTACTAATGTATTATGTTTTTTCCAGTATTCATAGCAGAGATATTTTGCTGCCATAAGTATTTTATTATTTCTTTTTGCGCAAATCAGCCAACTGGAACAAATATGAGTCTGTCCATCTTTCCCTGGTTTTAACAACTGATATAAAAACAAATCCGAATTCCAGATAAAATCCGGTATTGCTCTGCCAGTACATAACACTGTTGCGTCCATCCAAATCCCACCGTATCTGGAAAGTAGCTCTAGTCTTAACAAATCAGAAAAATGTGCATTCGATATTTTCCCATTCTTCCACTTTTCCATAATATAATCGGGAAATTGAACATAGTTTTTCATATTATTATAATCTATCAAAATAATTTCATTATCAGATAAATTATCGCAAACTGATCGAAAACATTTTTTAACTATATCTGGTGCATTTTCAATTCCCTGCAACCAACAAATCCAAATTTTTTTGGGAACTAACTCTTGAGAAATAGATTCTCGATATTGTTTATCGAATTCTAATAGTTTTTTTCTATATTGTCTTTCCAAACGCCTTTTAACTTTTAGTGAAACTGATAATCTCAGGATCTCCAATCCAGTCTTATCTTGCCCAAGTAAAACAAATTGCATCATTGCTGTCAAGAAAACATGAGATTTTATATAACCTCCTACTAATTTTATTCCCCCTTGCTGCTTAAATATAGACATTATTTTTTTCTTTTTCATAGTAATCCAACCTAAGATATTATACCTGTACATTTTTTATATACTTTATAAAAATGATGTGCGTATCTTTCATTTTCCGGCGGCATTTTCATATAATCACCATAAAGATGGGTTAGATATTCATGATACCCAATAGGGGCTTTTACCTGGTAACCTTCAAATTCTACATCAACAGATGTTTGAAACCATTTTCTGAGGTAAATATCTTTCAACATATATGCCCCCCATATTAAATTAGCAACATATTTACTATTGCGATACTCCGTTTTTCTTTGAATTTCATCTAACTTCTTTATAAAATAATCTTTTCCCAATATATGCGCAAAAACAAATGCAGGAATCTTTAAGAATTGTTTAGCTTTTCCTTTTGTAAAGCTTTTCTTTATTTGTTTACGAGTTGACAGAAAACATAAGGAGCTATACATATTTGCTTTTATTTTATATATTTTTGCCTTTCCATAATTATTTCCTAATCCATCTAAAGGATATAAATCCACAAAAATCCCCATTCCACAATCAGCTTCATTATCAGTATGGATGATATAGTCAACATTACAAATTCTATTAATTGCATACGGATATTTATCATTAACAGATGTGCCAAACAATTTTAAGGGATACAGATTTCTTTCATTTTTAATAAAATATTGAGCCAACCGATTATAATCATTCCTTGGCAATAAAACGTCAATATCATCATCCCATGGAATAAATCCTTTATGTCTAATTGCCCCAATTAAAGTTCCATATCCCAAGAAATATGTTATACCTTGTCTATCGCATATTTTTGCAATTTCAATCAAAATCTGAAGCGAATGCCTTTTTATTTCATCCAATGATAGTTCTGAAACACTCATATTTTATCTCCTTGCTTACAATCCGTATAATTGCCAAAACGCTTCTATTTCTATTCTTTTTCTCCATTTATCCCAGTAATGTCGTACAAGAGCTTTTGATACTGTTGTACAATTTTTTCCCAGGAATATTTCTTTTTCATTCTGAATCGTGCCAAATCTCCCAATTTTTTACGTATTACACCTTCCATATGATCAACGTTTTCTATAACATTCGCAAGCTGATTTTCATCAGAAAAATAAAATGCTGCTTTCCCTCCAACATACCGATTAAAATTAACATGATATAATATATTTATATCGGTCTCCGACATCGCTTCCAGCAACCCTGGATTCGTTCCACCAACAGAGTGTCCATGGATATATCCCAATGCATATTGACGAATATAATGAAGAATGTCTTTATCATACAATGTGCCTGCCATTATAATGCGCGAATCCATTGCAAATCCAGTGGATTCTTTTATTTGACGGTAAAAAGATTGAAACTCATTTTTATAATTACATATTATAAGGAGCTTCTTTTTGGTATGAGATTTTATAAAACCTTTTAACATAATTTCATAATTATTCTCAGGTATAAATCTTCCAAGTATTAGATAATAATCGTATTTTTCTATTCCCCATTGCGCAAAGTAACTTTTGACTTTTTCCGGAATAACAGCTGAAACAGGTTCCATCTGTTCCACTCCGTATGAAATTTGCTCTAACATTGGCTTTTTACCGTATAATATTTTCTTATATAACTCACGAATTCCTTCATTGTCACATATCATGCAGTCAGTTGATTTAGCCATCATAATAGCAGAAATATACAGATATAACTGGACTGCTTTATTCCATTTTGTTCTTCTCCATTCTGCACCAGCTGGATTTTCAATCATCTTGATACCAAGTGTTTTAATATAGTGACGTTTTATCCATAAATATGGTCCAATACGCACACCCAGATGATACATAATTGGATAGCTAATATTACGCTCTTTTACATATTCACATGTTAGATCTGTACAGTGTTTATCATACTTCATCATGGTCAAACTGCTTTTCTCCATTTCACAAACACGTATACAAACTATGTTGCTTACTATTACTATTTCTTCCTCCTCAAAAGAAGATACTTTTTCATATGCCCACCATTGAATATTATCATCATTCCAATGATTTAAAAGACCTTGCGCAAATGATTCCCATCCGCCATAGTTCTGTGTATATCCCCTCAATCCTATAATGAATACATGAATTGCCTTATCACTTGGCACAAATTGCTTTAATTGTTCGCGAATACTGCGATGCTTTTCTGCTGTTTGTCCCTCTGTAAGAGTAATGGATGTTTTAAAATCATTTATATGGTAATCGAGACCTTCATAATGACTTATTTTTTGACTATATACCATATTTCCGAAAGCTTTCTTTAGTAAATTTGATACTTTTCCAGGAACGTGAAAAGCAATTGCAATTATAGGATTAAATAATTTTGTCAACCTAATTTGCCTTCCAGAAATTTTGTTGATTTCTTCTACAATATTGCTGGTAGTACTATATTCTTTATTTTGTGGGTGATATACGCCTCCCTCTCCAGATAGCATCAGCAAACAAACAAATTCACATAAATTATCAATATGAATCATAGAGCGCTCATTATAAATGTCCGGAAATATCGGCAATGTTCTCGCTAGCTTTGATAATATTGGATAGTTGCCTTTACTCCCTTTCCCATAAATCATTGGAGCTCTTAGAACTGCCGTTTTAAATTCTTCACTTCCTAACTCCCTAATCGCCTTATCTGCTCGCCATTTTGAATCACCATAAGCATTCTTAGGCACAGGAATTGTATATTCATCTATGATTTTCGATTTTCCATAAGACGCCGCTTCTCCATAAACAATCATACTGCTCATCAGTATAAACTGCTTAATACCTGCTGATTTTGCAAGCTGAGCAGTTTTAATTGCTAAATCTGTATTTACTTCGTAATATTTTCTTGCAGTGTTTTCATTCTCCCTTCCATCATCTGAATGCGCAATCCCTGCAACATGAAAAATAATATCATAAGGCGAAAAATCATAAGTATACCATCCATTTTCTTTCATATCCAATGTATCTACTGCTAAAATCGGATAATGCTTCTTAGCCCATTTTTCAAATGATTCACCAATATAAGAATTTGCACCTGTAATCAAAACTTTTTTCTTAGCTTTTTTGTCTATATGAAAATTTTTCTTATGTCCATAATCCTCGAATCCTATATCGATTGGATTAACATAAGATTTTTTTCTCCTTGTATCTTTATGATTAATTATTTTTACCATTTTTTTGATTGTAGTTGGTTGACTTAATATTTCCAACTCCTCCTTCGACTACCCCATCACTATTTACCACTGACTTTATAGTACTAAAAAAACATTTCCCATCAAAAAACAGGGCCTTCATCCCGCCCTGTCTCAGTATCTTCACATATTCACCATCCAATTTTGCCTTATCCACGATCTCCAGCTCATCCCTGCCTTTAATCTGTGCCAGTCCTGTAAGTCCTGGAAGAACCGAGTTCGCATCATACCTCTCTCTCTGCTCCACCAGATCCCCCTGATTCCAAAGTGCCGGCCTTGGCCCGATCACACTCATCTTCCCGCAGAAAATATCCCATATCTGAGGTAATTCATCTAAACTCGTCTTCCTGAGAAATTTTCCCACCCTTGTGATATACTGCTCCGGATCGGAAAGCTGATGGGTCGGGACATCATGGGGCGCAGACATCTTCATGGATCTGAATTTATGCAGTGAAAAGAAATGCTTGTCCTTTCCCACACGTTTCTGTGTAAAAAGCACAGGCCCCGGGTCGTCGATATAGATTACTAGAGAGATCAAAGCAAATACAGGCGCAAGAATAACCAGCCCCCCGAATGCCAACGTTTTGTCTATCACAGATTTTACAAGCTTCTCATAAACACCTGGAATGCACTTCGGATTTCCGCATCCTTTCTCACATTCTGTCTGCCGTGAAAGATACGGGTTTCCCTCATCAATTCCATTTGAATCCTCTGCCTTTTTCTCCAAAGCTTGTATTATTGTATACAACCCCAACAGGGCTGCAGCCGCCATTTTAAAATTTCTATCTGTACTTTTCTCTTTTTTTATTCCCAAATCAACGTACCAACCTTATCCCCAAATTACAATATCATAAAGCATAAAAAGAAAGCCGCCTGTTTCACTTGAAAGCTTGTAAAACAGGCATGCTTCGCCATTCCGGAATATTTTTATATTCCGAATCCCTGATCTTTCTGTCCATTACCTTAAGCACAGCGCGCGAAACGTCAAATGCTTCCGATAATTTCATTTTTGAAACGCTATTTATACCAAAATCTGTCACTGTCTGTATTTATTCTTGTGACTGCCATAGGTGTGAACATTTCCCGTCATCTTCTCTCCACAACCCCCAGCCCCAGCGTCACTTCTACCGCCTGTCCCAGCAATGGAACCTCCATCACCACCAGCCTCTTATGCCGCAGGATCTTCTTCACGTTTCCTTCAAAATCCTTCAGCGGCCCGGAAGTCACCACCAGCCTGTCGCCTTCCATATACCCTTCCGAGTATCTTACTATATGCTCATCTCCGCTGAGTCTCCTCAGATACGCTTCCTCTTCCTTCTGGATCGGTGTCATCTCTTCTCCGGTCCGCAGCACCTTCGTCATCGCATAGATCCGATTCAGACGTTGATAAAAGTCCTCAATCTGATCCGTCTCAATAAACACATACCCGGGAAACAGCCTGGATGTGATCAGTGTCCGTTCCCCGCGAATCTTCGTCCACCGTTCCGCCAGCGGGACAAATACATCCTCACCATCGACCATCACCCTGTCACGGCATTGCTGCGCGATTTCCAGTTCCCGTCCGGTATAGACCTGTATGACGTACCACATATTAAGACTTCTCCGTGATTTCCAGACCTACGCCCACCAACTTTTCCTTGTCGTCCAGTCTCATACTGATAAAGCCCTTTCGCTTGTGACGGTCAATCTTCTTGATTCTGGATTCCATTCCGGTGAGCACGCCCGATTGGACTCTCAAGATTCCTTTTTCAATGACCCCATAGGACATCCCGATCTCATTCTTTCCATTGGTCAGCCGAATGAGAAGCTCTTCCTCCTCCGGCCGGATCGGACAGAAGGTTGTGCCGGTTCCAAGGAGCCTTGTGTACTCTGTCATCCGGCCGAGGGCTTCGCCTGCCGGCTTTGGATCATCTGTCACCAGAAACATATATCCGGGCAGGAGGCGCTCTCGTTCCTCATGCCACTCTCCCAGATATTTCTTCTTTTTTACGTAATACAGGATCTTGCATTCCTCATAGGAATGATCCGGAAGCATCCTCTCCACGCGCCGGCGGATGGGTTCTTCCTGGCCTGTTTTCGTCTGTATCACATACCACATCGCCATCTGCTCCTTTGCGTTTCCGAGTCTCTGCCGGAAGGCAGTCTGAGGGATATTTGGCTTATCTCAGGACAGCAGGATATGGACAAACCAGAAAAAATACTACAGCAATCCTTATACCTCTTCCGCTTTTGTGGGATTCATTTCCGCTGTTATTCCGGATTTTTTTCTTTCATCCTGTTTCTGAAATTCCGTTGTATCCCGCATTTTTAAGGCTTTCAGGTGGGGAATAAACCATGGTTTATTCCCCAAAAGGTATTGAAAAATTAATTTTGATGTGTTAATATGATTTGGGTGATTTACAGAAAATGACGTTTGATTTGTGTGGTTTTTATACATTTTTCGGATATTTTTTGTGAATTTCCTTGGAGTTGTATTAGAATGCAGAATGGAAATGAGTGGGGAAAAAACCATAGTTTTTTCCCCACTCACTGTCGTAAAAAACTGGAAATTCTCAATTCCAGCCTGATATACAGATATGATCTTCTATGCAGTAAATGATCAAAAATGCCTGGCCTCTACTCACTTTTTTCCTGGCTCTTGTCGCCTCCTTGTAGAATTGTCAGGCTGTCAATCTTCCTCAAGGCATCCTCTTTATCTTTACTGCCGTCCACAATCATCCGCACCATTTCCATTATTGTTCTGAATTCCTCTCTTGTCATATCTTCCCCTTACTTCCATCATAGTTTAAGCACTCCCGCAAAGTACCTTTCACCATGTATATGTCTGATTCTCTGCGAGTACTCATTTTTCTCCTTAGCATTCAAGGCATTCCGCTCACAGCAGCTTCACAATATCATTATACATCACCACGACCATCAGCACCATCAGCACGGCCAGCCCCGCAAAATGCACCATTCCTTCCTTTTCCGGCGGAACCCGCTTCCCGCGCACGGCTTCCACGAACAGAAATACCAGCCGTCCTCCGTCCAGAGCCGGAATCGGCAGCAGGTTCATGATCCCCAGATTGGCGGTCAATAAAATGGCAAAATCCAGCAGATTTAATATCAATATCTTCATCCCCGCAGACCTGGAACTCTGGTAGGTCTCATCTACCGCGTCCACGATCCCTACCGGGCCGGACATATCCTGGATCCCCACCTTACCGCCGATCAGCATTTTCAGGCAGTCAATGGTATAATGGATCCAATATCTGACCGTATAGGCGCCGTACTGCAGGGAACCCAGGAAACCGGGCCTGACCGACTCCGCTGTGCTGGTGATACCCAGCCATTTATTCATGTCCCCTTCCAGTGCCCGCGGTTCCAGTACGACAGTGGTCTCCTTTCCATCCCGCAGATAAGTGATCTCCATCTCGCCACCTTCACTGTTCATCAGGTTGGCCAGCGTGATCTCATTCCAGAGATGGATCCGTTTCCCGTTGATTCCCGTGATCGTATCCCCGGCCCGAATGCCCTGTTCCTTGGCGGAATATCCGTCCGATACTTCTCCTATAACCGGAGCCCGATATCCGACCCAGGCAACCAGGATCACACAGAAGATCCAGGCCAGGATCAGATTAAAGATGGGACCTGCCGCGATCACGGAGATTCTTGCCCAGACCGACTTGCTGTTAAAGCTGCCTTCATCCGGTTTCGCTGCCGCACCGTCCGCAGATGTTCGGGAGATCGCTTCCCCGCCAAAATCGGATGCCGATCCTTCCATGCCGTACATACCCTGCGCATCCGCACTATGGAGATGAGATTCCATTGACAAAGGAGCCGGAGTCTCCTCCGCCTCATCCTCTCCCATCATACATGCCCCGCCGAAGGGAAGGAGCTTCAGCGAAAATTTTGTTCCACCGATCACTTTTCCGAACAAAGTGGGCCCCAGCCCCAGTGAAAATTCATCCACATGTATTTTATTCGCCTTTGCCAGCAAAAAATGCCCCAACTCATGGAAGATTACAATTCCACTGAACAAAAGTATCGCTATGACAATTCCCATTGATATTACCACCTCTTCATTTTTTAACGCTTAGACATTTACGAATCATTTCCTGCACACAAAGGCAAAACTATTTCCAGTCTCTCCCCGCAATATACGCATACGTCTCCCGCTCTGTCTCCAGAATCTGTTCCACTGTCGGATCCGCAATATTCTGATGCCGCTCCATGCAGCAGCAGATCATTTCCGGAATCTGCAGGTACTTGATCTTTCTCTCCAAAAACATAGCCACCGCGGCTTCATTGGCCGCATTCAATACCGTAGGAAGGGAGCCCCCCTTCCTTCCGGCTTCAAAAGCCAGCTTCAGCCCGTAAAAGGTCTCCAGATCCGGCTTCTCGAATGTAATCTGGGAAAGCAGGGAAAAATCCAGCCGCTTTCCGGGCAGATACCGCCGTTCCGGGTAATACAGGGCATACTGGATCGGCAGCTTCATATCCGGTGTCCCCAGCTCCGCAATGATCGCCCCGTCCGCATATTCCACCATGGAATGGATGATGCTCTGGGGCTGCACCACCACCTCCACCTGGTCCACACTGACGCCGAAGAGCCATTTTGCCTCAATGACCTCCAGCCCCTTGTTCACCATGGTAGACGAATCAATGGTGATCTTTTTGCCCATTTCCCAGTTAGGGTGCTTCAAGGCATCCTCCACCTGGATCTCCTCCAGCTCCGCCCGGGTCTTTCCGCGGAAGGGGCCGCCGGAAGCCGTCAGAAGGATCTTATGCAGCGCTTTTTGCTGTCCTCCCTGGAGTGATTGGAAGATCGCGCTGTGCTCGCTGTCCACCGGAAGGATGGACACCCCCCGCTCCTTTGCCAGAGGCATGATGATATGCCCTGCAGTGACCAGGGTTTCCTTATTGGCAAGGGCAATGTCCTTGCCGGCCTTGATGGCCTCAATGGTGGGACGGATCCCGATCATCCCCACGATGGCCGTGACCAGGATCTCCGCCTCCGGCATTGCCGCGGTTTCCAAAAGTCCATCCATACCGGATACCACCCTCACGTCCAGATCCCGGACGCGGCTTTTCAGCTCCCTGGCCTTTTCCTCTGACCATACCGCCGCAAGCTTCGGACCAAATTCCCGGATCTGCGCTTCCAGCAGCGTGATATTGCTGCCCGCGGCCAAAGCCAAGACCTCAATATCCCCGTTCTCTCTCACAACCTCCAGCGTCTGAGTCCCGATGGAACCGGTAGACCCCAGAATCGCTATTTTCTTCATACTCATCTGTTCACATCCTCTTTTGCATTTCATCTCAGGAGATCAGCACCGCCAGATAATAAATGATCGGCGCCGTAAAGATCACGCTGTCAAACCGGTCCAGAATCCCGCCGTGGCCCGGGATCAGTTTCCCGTAATCCTTGATTCCGTAATTCCGCTTGATTGCGGAAGCCCCCAGATCCCCCACCTGAGAGATCATCCCGCCGACCGCGCCGATCACCGCAAAGGAAAGCACGTTTACATTCGCATTTCCCCAGTGATTGATGGCCAGACCATAGAGCACGGCGATCAGGGCTGCCCCGGCAACACCGCCGATCCCGCCCTCAACGGATTTTTTGGGGCTGAGCTTCGGCGCCATCTTATGCTTTCCGATCAGCATCCCTGTGCAGTACGCGCAGGTGTCGCATCCCCAGGAACAGATAAATACCAGCCACACGGTGAACGCGCCGCCCGGCATCACCCGGATCTGATAAATATAGGACAGCATCACCGTCACATAGAACACCCCGAAAAATGCCGCCATCAGCTGATCCGCGTGATATTTCGGATAGGAAAATACCATCACCGCCATGAGAGAAATGACCAGGGCCATGATGAGCCCCAGAAACCAGTCTCTGGATTCTCCCGGGAGGTATCCTCCGCCCATGGCCAGCAGCAGCCCGTCATATAGGATTCCGAAAAGATACCCGCAGATTCCGAGCAGCGCGTTTTCTATGTGGAAGGGCTTATACAATTCCCGCATTCCGATCCAGCTGATCAGCGCCACCGTAACCCAGAGCACCGTCCCGCCTGAAATGATCGTAAGCAGCGCAAGGATGACCAGAAGGATCCCGCTCAACAGCCTTGTCTTAAACATCCTGCCCCTCCTTTATTCCGCCGAATCTCCGCTCTCTACTATTATAATGCTCGATGGCACGGATCAATTCCTCTTTTGTAAAATCTGGCCATGGAACATCGGTAAAATAAAATTCCGAATATGCAAGCTGCCACAAAAGATAATTGGACAGCCTAAGCTCTCCGCTCGTCCGAATCAGCAGGTCCGGATCCGGCAGCTCCCGGGTATCCAGATAAGCGGCATACAGCTTTTCGTCAATGTCTTCCGGCTTCACCTTCTGATCCACACAGTCCTGCGCCAGCCGCTTCACCGCACGGATCATCTCATCCCGGCTTCCGTAGTTCAGAGCGATGGTAAAATTCAGGCCGCCGTTGTTCCGGCTCGCCTCCTCCAGCTCCAGTATCCGTTTTTTGATATCCTCATCCAGGGGATGGATATCCCCGATGACCCGGATCTTCATATCATTTTTCTCCGCCGTTTTCAGGCAGGTTTTCATATAATTCCTGAGCAGCTTCATCAGAGCATCCACTTCCGACTTTGGGCGCTGCCAGTTCTCCGTGGAAAACGCATAGACCGTCAGGTACTTGATCCCCATCCGCCATGCTTCCTCACAGATCCGTTCTACATTCTTGCTTCCCTGAGCGTGTCCGTAATTGCGCGGCATTCCCTTTGACCTGGCCCAGCGGCCATTTCCATCCAGGATGATCGCCACATGCTGCGGTACGTTCATCTTGCTTTCCCTCCATTCACAGCAAAAGGGGATTGAGATACCATGCCTCAAGCATACACAGATTTCTCAAGCCCCCATGCAATTATACCGTCATAACCTCTTTCGTCTTCGCCTCTACCTCTTTATCCACATCCTTGATATACTTGTCCGTCAGCTTCTGGAGACGTTCCCCGAGATCCTTAATCTCATCCTCGGAAACCTCGGTCCCTTTGAGCTTCTTGAATGCGTCATTTCCATCCCGGCGAATATTGCGGATGGCTACCTTCGCGGCCTCTCCTTTTTTCTTCACGTCCTTCGCCAGATCTTTTCTGCGTTCCTCCGTCAGCTCCGGAAATACCAAACGGATCGTGGAGCCGTCATTGGTGGGGTTGATCCCCAGGTCGGATATCTGGATCGCCTTCTCGATCACCTTGAGCATATTTTTCTCCCATGGCTGGATCTGGATCATACGCGCTTCCGGCACGGAAACATTGGCTACCTGCTGGATCGGGGTCGGGGTTCCGTAATAGTCTACCACGATTCGGTCCAAAACATGCGGATTTGCCCGTCCGGCACGAATCGCTCCCAGCTCTCCGCCCAGATTCTTCATGGTTTTTGTCATCTTCTCTTCGTATACCTTTAATTTTTCATCCATTTTCCTGTCCTCCTTGGATTGATATATTACGTAAAATTTTTCTGTACTTTATACCTTATGAAACGACCAAATAGCCATAATGGGATACCCTTGGGTATACCTTATGAAACGGCCAAGCGGCCAAAATGGGATGCTCTCGCGTATTACTTATGAAGCGGCGTACAGTTCTTCCGTATTGATTCCCGTCACTAAACCGTAACCTTCGTCCCTGTAAAGCTGCCGCTCATGGTCCTGACGATGCTCTCCTCCTCGTTCAGCCCAAATACCAGCATGGGCATCCGGTTCTCCATGCAGAGGATCGATGCCGTCAGATCCACCGCCGCAAGCTTTTGATCAATCACCTCCTGGATGGAGATCTCATCATACTTTTTCGCGTCCGGATTGGCCTTGGGATCGCTGTCATAGATCCCGTCGATGGCCTTTGCCAGAAGCATGGCGTCCGCCTCGATCTCAACCGCCCGAAGGACCGCTCCCGTATCCGTAGAAAAATAAGGATGTCCGGTCCCGCCCGCGAAAAAGATCACCTTTCCCTCTTCCAGCGCCGCCACAGCGTCATCCTTGGAAAACAGAGAGGTAAATGCCCCGCAAACAAAGGGTGTAAATACCTCTGTCCTCATCCCTGCATATCGGAAGATATCTGATACATAGATACAGTTCATCACCGTTGCCAGCATCCCGATCTGGTCTGCCTTCGTCCGGTCGATCGTCTCGCTGGCGCGCCCTCTCCAGAAGTTGCCGCCTCCAGTCACGATTGCAATCTGGTATCCCTCATCCGTCAGCTTCTTCACTTGACGCGCAACCCCCATGCAGGTTTTTTCGTCAAAGCCTGTCTTCTTCTCCCCTGCCAGGGCCTCACCGCTTAATTTCAGCAATACTCTTTTCATCTCTTATACTCCTTCATGTCCGGCCCTTCCGCACCGGCGGACGGCCTGTCTGCTGCTGTCTGCCCGCCGGTTTGAAATGTCCGGCAGTCCCTAAAATGAAGTATAACATAACTTTCCTCTTTTGTCATGTATATATCTCAAGCCCATTGAATTTTGCCTGAAACAAAATCGGCTGTTGGTCTGTATACCATCGTATGCAGAAAGGCTGCCAGTGACAGGCTTTCTGTATCATGACCCCTTTCAGGCCTCGTCCTGTGCCGCCGCCAGACTTTTCTCCAACAGGATCTGATTCATCGGTTTCGGATGCAGAAGCTCCGACACCACATAGGCGGTCAGGCAGACGATACACAGGGACAAGAGCTGGCTGACCAGCCCGGACATTTCAAACAGAAGCACGATTCCCGTTACCGGCGCCCGCACCACTGCCGTAAAAAAACCTGCCATCGCCAGCAGCACAAAATTATTCAGATACATTGGATCCAATCCGAGAAGCTCCGTCCCTGCCAGCGCAAAAATACCGCCCAGCAGAGCTCCCAGCGTCAGAAGCGGGAAGATATTCCCGCCCGGCGCGCCGGAGCCAAAGCAGATTGCCGAAAACAAAAATTTCACAAGGAAGATCAGTACCGCTGCTCCCAGCAGCATATCCCCCCTTGTCAGGGAACCAATCAGCCAGCTTCCGCTGCCAAGTGCCTTGGGCATCAGCACGGCAAAGATTCCTGCCGCAGAGAAGGCCGTCACCATCCGGCCTGTTTCATTCAGGAATCCTGCCTTTTTGTACAGGCTCTGTGCGCGCAGCATGGCCCAGCTGTAGAATGCCCCTGCCATACCGATCAGAATCCCCAGCACAAGCAGCATCCAGTAATGGGTCTGGGGCAGGACGGCTGTCAGCTGAAACTGAAAAACCGGATCAGCCCCCAGGATATGGCTGGAGGAAAACGCGGCAGCAGCCGTAGCCGCCAGCACGGATATAAAATCCGTCGTTTTCCCTGCCCGATATATTTCTTCCATAGCAAATACCATTCCTGCCAGAGGCGCGTGAAATGTGGCCGCAATCCCGGCCCCGGCTCCGCAGGCCATCAGGCTGCGCTCCTCGTCCTCTCCCCGCCTGAGAAATCTGGAGACACCCTGTCCGGTCATGGCTCCCAGCTGGATGGATGGTCCGCACCTTCCCAACGACATTCCGCCGAAGACGCACAAAAAGCCTCCCGCAAACTTTGCCGGTATTACCCGCATCCAACGCCGGGACAATGTTCCGGCAATCTCCGCCTCCACCTGCGGAATCCCCCCGCCCGCGATCAGAGGCTCCCACCTCAGAAGCCGTCCCACCACAACTGCCAGCAGCAGCAATACGGCGAACCAGCCTGCAAACCAGGCCGGATTCTTATAAAGGAATTGAAGCACTTTATCCAGCCACTTTGTAGCATAGCTCAGGCAAACCCGATATAAAATGACTGTCAGACCGGCCAGTACTCCGACGAAAAGTCCTTCTGCGATCATGACAAGCGATACCCTATTCTGTTCACCGATATTCGTTCTGTTTTCTTCCATCTGTCTGTCCCTCTTATTTTGCCGCCAATCCAGGTTTCGATATCCTTAACGATACACCCCCCTTTCCCAAAAGTCAACCGGATAGGAACTTATATTTTCCCCGTATTCAGCCGATATTTATAATAAGAATGTGTTCGTGACAGAAGCTGTAATGACTTTTTGAATATGAGGAGGTGCCATATGAATTTTTTTGCGGTTCAATCTTTGAACTCTTATACAAAAAATATGGAAATGCAGATGAAGTGGCAGAAGCGAAAGGATACCAATGACTTCACTGCGGACGGGACAACCAGCATTGATGACTGGGTAAAGCAGCAGGCGGATGAGATCAGACAAGCCAACAAGGAAGGCTCCGCAAAGCTCCAGGCGCAGATTGATCTGAAATTAAAGTGCGGCCAGAGGCTGACTGCGGATGAGATGGAATATCTGAGGAAAAATGACCCGGAAGCCTATCAGCATGTAAAATCCATGCAGGCCGAACAGAAGCAGTATGAACAGGAGCTCAAAAGGTGCAAGACCAAGGATGAGGTGGAGCGGGTGAAGATGCTCCATACGGCCAGCTCTTTAAGCGCCGTCAACAATATCATGCACAATCCCGCAATCCCGGAAAACAAAAAATTTGAGCTGGTGATGCGCGAACATCAGAAGAATGAAGCCCTCCAGCAGTCTACCAGGGAATTTGTGGAAAGCGGCAGATACGCCAAGCTGCCAACGGAACAGGAACGGCTGAAGGCCGAGAAGGATCTACAGGAAGCCAAGGAAGCTGAACAGAAGATTGACGACCCGACTCAGGATACCATAGAGGAGATCCTGGACAAAGCCGTGAAGAACGGCGATGAAGAACCACCGGAGGCATCTCAGGTGAAGGAATCGCTCATTGAGGATGCCAGGGACGTTCTCAGCCAGAGGGAGATGACCCGCGCGGAGGCGGAATTGACCCCGGAGGCCTTGAAGGTAAAACGCGCTAAGGCCCAGGCCGCATACAAAGCAGCCGGCGATATTGCCCCTGCTCCTGTACTGGACGTCAAAGCAGAATAGACGCTCTGTTCTGCCCTGTTTCGTCCGGTATACTGAAAAACACCGCCTGTACGGTTGGATGATCTAAAGCGCATCCAACCTGCTAATCCATTCGCTGGATCAGATAGAGCACGATGTCTGACCCAGCTTTTTTTATACTTTTTCTGCTTTTTGTATCCCATTTTCCTTGAAAAGTCTGTAATATCGTGCCTTCAAGAATTGTCTGAATTTTTCACAAAAATTCCAACGATTTATTTTTTAAAAACTGTTGACAATCCGGTATCCTTGTAGTATAGTATGTATTGTTCCGATACGGAACACAAAAACATAGAGATGCGACAGTGGCTCAGTTGGTAGAGTACGACCTTGCCAAGGTCGGGGTCGCGGGTTCGAACCCCGTCTGTCGCTCTAAAAAAACTTCCAGTAATTTGGAAGTTTTTTTATTTTATGTACGGCATCGGATTCACAAAAAAGGGCTACCGGAAAATTACAGTGATCTACAATCTGTTGCCGCAGTTCATCAGAACTTACAACGACTGTGGGTATACAACATTTCCCGACACCCTTATTTTGCATTCTATAAGTCAAATCTCCTTACAAGCATGACCATCCGGCTCATTACCTCACGGAAATCAAGATCTCTCAATCTTCCCTTGTCTCCTCTTTCGCCAGGTCGAGCCCCAGCTCCGCAAGCTGCTTCTCATCCACTTCCCCTGGAGCGTCCGTCATCAGGCAAGACGCGTCCTTGATCTTCGGAAACGCGATCACATCCCGGATACTGTCTTCCTTTGCCATCAGCATGACCAGACGGTCCAATCCGTATGCAAGCCCGGCGTGAGGCGGCACTCCGTACCGGAACGCATCCATCAAAAAGCCGAACTGACTGTATGCCTGTTCCTTCGTAAATCCAAGCACTTCGAACATTTTTTCCTGGATATCATCCTGATAGATCCGGATGCTCCCGCCTCCGATCTCATTTCCGTTCAGTGTGATATCATATGCCTTGGCCCGTACCCTGCCCGGTTCGGAATCAATATACTGCAGGTCCTCTTCCATGGGCATGGTAAACGGATGGTGCATGGCCGTATAGCGGTTCTGCTCTTCGCTCCATTCCAGCAACGGAAATTCCGTAATCCAGAGGAACTTATATTCATTCTTATCCAAAAGCTCCAGCTGCTTCGCCAGCTCCACACGCAGCGCGCCCAGCACGTCCCAGACCACCTTGTTCTGATCCGCGGCAAACAGCAGCAGGTCTCCCGCCTCTCCTGACATGGCCCGGATCAGATCCTTGGACTGCTCCTCGGTCATGAATTTCGCAAAGGAGGACTTTACCGTACCGTCCTCCTGGATAGCAATATAGGCAAGCCCCTTTGCGCCGTACTCCTTTGCAAAGCTGACCAGCTTGTCGATCTTCTTTCGGGGCATACCGCCCTGCCCTTTCACATTGATCCCCCGCACGGTGCCTCCGTTTTCCACGGCACCCTTAAATACGACAAAATCAAAATTCTTTATGGTTTCGGTCACATTCACCAACTCCATGCCGAACCGGGTATCCGGCTTGTCGGAACCATACCGGTCCATGGCCTCCTGCCAGGTCATCCTGGGAATCGGCAGGCTCACCTCCACACCCAGCACGTCCCAGAACAATTTTGCCAGGAGCCGCTCATTGACATCGATTACATCGTCCACGTCTACAAAGGAAAGCTCCATGTCGATCTGGGTAAATTCCGGCTGCCTGTCCGCGCGCAGATCCTCATCCCGGAAGCATTTCGCAATCTGAAAATACCGGTCATATCCGGAGCACATCAGCAGCTGCTTGAACAGCTGGGGAGACTGGGGAAGTCCGTAAAAACTGCCCGGATGTACCCGGCTTGGCACCAGGTAGTCCCTCGCCCCCTCGGGCGTGCTCTTGCCCAGGATCGGGGTCTCGATCTCCAGAAAGCCTTCCTCCGCCAGAAACTGCCGGGTCAGGGTCGCTACCCGGCTGCGCATCATCAGATTCCTCTGGAGATCCGGCCTTCTTAAGTCCAGATAACGGTATTTCAGACGCAGCTCTTCCTTGGTTTTTGAATTTTCCTCAATGGGGAACGGCGGAGTGGCGGATTCGGAAAGCACCCGAAGCTCCGACGGGATCACCTCGATCTCCCCGGTGGCAATGTGCTCATTCACCGCGCCGGAACGCTTTTCCACTCTTCCCGCGACTGCGACAACATACTCGGAGCGAAGGCCGGCTGCCTTTGCGATCAGCTCCGCGTCCGCCTTTCCTTCCTCAAATACAACCTGAATGATCCCGGAACGGTCCCGGACGTCTACAAACACAAGCCCTCCCTTATTCCGGTTCTTCTGCACCCATCCCATGACTGTGACCTGCTCTCCCGCATTTGCCGCCGAGAGCTCGCCGCAGCGGTGGGTCCGGTGTAATCCTCTCATTGATTCTGCCATAATCTCTCACTGCTCCTTTAAATTCATATTCTGAATAATAATGAAATTTTGATTCATTTTTGCACGGACAGCGCAACCTGCGCGCTGTTCTTTCCCAGACAACTACCAGATCTCCACGATCTCCTCATATCCCTGCCGTGCCAGCTGTTCCTTCTGGAACTTCTTATTTTTCTTCATATTCATGATCATGACCTGCATGCCCGCGCCCCGCTCTTCTCTGGCCCGCTCCAGGATCTCCAGCAGCTTTTCCTGGGGAAGGTTCTTATCCAGCAGATACGCTTTCTTCTCCTTCCCGGTTGGCACCTGGTACTGCCGCTCCAGAAGGAGCATGACGATCCGCTCAAATCCGATGGAAAATCCCACGGCCGGGGTAGCCTGCCCCGTAAATCTTCCGATCATCTCGTCATAGCGTCCGCCGCCGCCCACAGAGCCGCCGAATTCATCCATGGAGATCTCAAAGATCGTGCCCGTATAGTAGGACATCCCTCTCACCAGCGTGGGGTCGAAGCTGATCTTAAAATCCGCCTCCTTCGCGCGCTCCACACTGCTTATGATCGTTTCCAGCGATGCCGCCGCATCCGCCGGGAGATAACCTTCCAGCTTCTGGCCGCACCAGCGTACGCCTTCCACATCATTTGTAATCTCCTGAAACATCTGCAGGTATGTGTCCACCGATTCCTTCGCATAGCCATTTTCCTCTAATTCCGCCCGGATCCCGTCAAGACCGATCTTGTCCATCTTATCCAGGGTGATGAATATTTTGTCATAATCCGCTTCGTCAAATCCGCTGTAAGCCGCCATCGCCTTTAAGAAGCGCCGGTCATTGACGCGGATCGTAAAATCATGAAATTCCAGCTTTCCGAGCAGCGTGGTGGTAGCCAGGATCAGCTCGATCTCTGCCAGATTCGAGGGTTCTCCCAGGATATCAATGTCACACTGCATAAACTGCCGGAACCGCCCTCTCTGGGGACGATCTGCCCTCCATACATTGCCGATCTGGAGCGCCTTAAAAGGGGACGGCAGATCGTTGGCGTTGGCCGAATAATAGCGGGAAAGGGGAACCGTCAGGTCATAGCGCAGTCCGCCGTCCACCACGTCTGCCTCTTCCCTATCCTGATCCAGCTTCAGCTTTTCCCCCCGCTTCAAGATCTTAAAGATCAGCTTTTCGTTGTCTCCGCCCTGCTTGCTTGACAGGTTCTCGATATGCTCCACACAGGGCGTCTCGATGGAGCAAAACCCAAATGACTTGTAGGTCTCCTTGATCAGACCCACACAATAATCCCGGATCTCCATTTCCTCCGGAAGCATGTCCTTCATCCCGGTCACGGGCTTTTTCTTCAATGCCATAATATATTGGTCCTTTCTTTCCTTCCAAATTCAGCTGGGCATACCCAAGGGCATCCCATCATTGCCATTCGGCCGTTCCACATACCATTGTATTTTCCGCAATGCGATATGTCAAGCATTTCGTTACAATTCGCCCCCCAACCCGCCTGGAATCTGGAAGCATTGAAGCCAAAGAAGGAAACATACACCTACCATCCCAGCTCCAACAGCCAGTGATTTAATAGTCTCTCCCTGTCCTTCTCTTCCGTCTCTAAGTCTTTCGGGCTTCTATACTCGCCCTTAATGTTGCCGTCTACAATATACAATACTCTGGAACACTTTGCGGCTACCTTAGCGTCATGGGTCACCATCATGATCGTTGTTCCCTCTTCGTTTAGCTTCACCAGTTCTGCCATCACCTCATTGGACGCGGTTCTGTTCAAGGCTCCCGTAGGTTCGTCCGCGAACAGAACCTTCGGGCTGTTGATCATGCTTCTGCAGATGCAGGCTCTCTGAAGCTGCCCTCCCGAGACTTCATTGATGTCGTTATCGGCAATGTCGATAATACCCAGCTTACGCATGAAATCCTGTCCGCGCCGGGCCGTTTCCTTACGTGTCTCGGTATTTTTCTTAGATTGTACAGCGGGAAGAATAATATTGTCGAGCACGGTCAGATTTTTCAGCATATACATCTGCTGAAAGATAAAGCCCATTTCATGCAGACGCAAATCCGCAAGTTCCTTTTCCCCCATTTTTGCAATGTTCCTTCCGCAGAATTTTACTTCGCCCGCTGTAATGGAGTCCATACCCGAAACGGCATACAAAAGCGTGGATTTCCCCGAGCCTGAAGGACCCATAACGGCTGCCATTTCGCCTTCAGAAACGGTAAAGCTTACATTTTTCAAAACGTTGTTCTGGCGTTTGTTTACGATATATGTTTTACAGAGGTCTTTTACTTCTAAGATATTCATAGTCGTTTCCTTTCTTAATTCAAAATGACTCAAAATGATTGAAACCTATTCCATATTGGCAGTGTCGGAGGACTTGATCTTTCTTGTGTAAAGCGAGGTCAGGAACGCACTTACCGTTGTTGTGGCAAGAACGACTACAGGGAAGATCAGATACATTTCAACAGGATCGGTCACGTAGTCAACCGCAAGCTCCATCCCCATCATTTGAAAGATCGGGTCAATGCACAGGTGGGTCAGGGGCATTGTGAAAATTTCGCCGATCATCACAGCCATGATACCCACGAATAAAAACCGTAAAGTGTGGTATGCATAGATTTTTCCGTTTCGTGTGCCTACGGCTTTCATGAGCGCAATTTCACCCTGCTCCTTTGCGATAAAAGAGCGCTCCATAAGTACGGTTATGAGTGCGGCTAATACGATTGTGAGAACCCCTACAAGAGATTTTACCGCATCAAGAGCTCCCCCAATACCGATCATATCCGCGGTTGCTTCGGCGCAGGTTCTTATATTTTTATAATCAGGAAAAATCCTCTGGATTTCTTCCATTCTCCGTTCGATTTCCCTGCTGTCAGGATGATCCGTAAAGGTGATCTGCGTACCATCGACACTGGCAGCCGCCTGAACGTAATTGATATACGCATCGCTGTGAAGCCTGATACCGCTGCCCTGCATATTCATAGACTGGAAAAACGCCGAAATGATATATTCCTTCTCTCCGTCAATGGTTTTGATCGTAACAGTATCACCAATCGTTGCGTTCAGCTTATCCGCGGCAATCCGAGTGATGGCAATTTCATCGGTATTCTGCGGTGCTGTTCCTGCCGTGTATTCGTACATATCCATTGTGGAGCCTGTGCCTTGATAGATACAGATATTGCTCTCGTCTTCTCCGAAAGAGACGGGCAGGATAAACATCATTTCCTGATAGCATTTTGCAGGAATACCGTGCTTTGCAAGAGTCTGTTCCATTTCATCGATGTGCTTTTCAAGCTTTTCGTGTCCGTCTTCCAGCATACATTCCGCGATGATTTTACTGTCCAGATAAATATCGCAGTCTGCCCATCCAAATGTTGCGGCAAGACTGCCGCTGTTCATGGTAGAAACCGTTGCCGAAAGAATCAGCAAAAGAGACAGACACAGGAAGAATGTGAGCGTAATGATGCCATAACGCCTGGGGCTGCTTACCATATCATTCAGCGCAAGGAAAGGCGCCATCGGGAGCCTGGATTTCCCCAGACTCATAAGGCTCTTTTTCCGAAAACGCTCCCCGGTCTGGCCGTTTCTGATCGCGTCAATGGGCGTCAATTTCTTCACCTTGCCTGTGCAGCCATAGCAAAACAGTAAGATTACCGCGACGACAAGGACAGCACAGACAATGTTTACCAAAACCGGACTCTGATTTCCGACAATGATGTTCTGCGAGGAAACGCTCATCAGCATTTTACCAAAGGGGAAGCTGAGGACAAGTCCGACCGCCGCGCCGATGATAGAAAGCCCCATGTATTTCACAAGGTAGAAACCCCGGATTTTGAAATTGCCAATGCCAATCGCTTTCATGACTCCGATTTCACGGAATTCCTCCGATAGCGTAAAGGAAATGGTAAAACGTAAAACCACAAATGCGATGATAATAAGAATCATGCTTACCATAAGCAGAAGACCTACCACGATCATATCAAAAACATAGGTGAATTTCATAGTGGCTCTGTCCATTGTGAGAGCGCTGTTGTCTACAAGCGGTTTGATCTGCGGCAGAGCCGTTTCCATATCGGAAGAATAGATGTAAACAAGCGTACCGCCATAATATTCTTCTGTGTTTTCTGCGGAAAGGAAGTTCTCAAAATCCTCCTCGCTTATGATATAACGGGTTAATGTCATCTGCTTTGAGCCGAAAAGCGCATCCTTTATTTTATCCGCAAGGACAAATTCACGGCGCGCGCCGTTACATTCTATGGTAAGCTGATCGCCCACATCAATACCGCGCGCATCCGCTTCCCCCTCCGACATATAAAATTCGCCCGGCCTGACCGTTTCAAGGATACTGCCGTCGGAAAGGAAATAATTCATACAAATGTCACTGTGAACCAGATTCGAACCTTTGCTGACGATATCCTCGTTCCCATAGATAAAATTGTCGGACGATAAAAACAATACGTTTTCCGTTGCATAACGATCTACCGCGCTTGCCTGGCTTACCGTTTCATCAATGTCAACAACAAGATTTTTATTCATGGCAGCCGCAGCATAATCAGGCGCATCCGCCATTTCAAAATAGCTGTCCAGTGCCGTGGTGACATTTATGATGTTGTTTACACTTGACGCTACAAACATTGTGGCAAGAATCATAAATAACAGAAGAATGATGTTCATTGCCCTTTTTCGTTTTAAGTCCTTTTTTAGTATGTTCAGATACATTCTTTTACTCCTCTCTTGCTTCTGAATCGATTCCGCAAGAGATATACTAACACCAAAATTATGAAATAATCCTTAAATACAGAAAGCCTGCCACTGGCAGCCTTTCTGCATACGATGGTATACAGAAAACCTCAGAGTCAATAAATCTAACCCTGAGGTTTCCATATCCATTATGCTTTTCTGGCGACGATCGTCGCGCAAAAAAGATCTTCCTTCATCCCGGCAAAGATTTCACCGTCCATTTTACGCATCAATGTTTTGCAGATATAAAGCCCCAGGCCGCTCCCTTTCCTGCCGGTGCTGTTGCTTCCGCGGTAAAAGGAATCGAAAAGATTGGGAAGCTCCTCTTTTTTCAGACTGCACCCTGAGTTCTCGATCTGTATTAATTTACAGTCTTCTTCCTCCCCAAAGGAAATGCGGATCCGCTTGCCATCACCGTATTTTATGGCATTTTCCATCACATTCTGCAGGACCTCGACCATACGGTCCTGATCCCCTTTAACAAGACATTCTGTAATTTCATCCACCTGAAATTCCGTATGGATGACAGACAGCTTATCCTTATAATAGCTTTCTGTAGCTTTTATAACCTCTGAAAGGTAATACTCTCCCATATGCACTTCCAAATTCAGGAAATCTTCTCTGGATGCTGTTACAATTTCATTCACGTATCCCTTGATTTCCTTCACATTCCTCGCAATGCCCTGCAAAGCTTCGTCCTTTCTCTCCTGTGTGTCATACAGATCCTCCGACAACGCTTTCGAATACAATTCAATGGAAGAAAGCGGTGTTTTGATATCATGGGACAGAGAAAGAATCAATTCCTTCCGCTCCTTTTGAAATGCAAGCTCTTTCTCCTTTGTTTCCTCCAGCTTTTCGCGAAGCATGTCCATTCCCCACAGGAAACGTCCAAACAGCTTGCTTTTTTCTTCTTTTACAGGCATGGACAGATTCCCTTTCGCCAGCCCATAAGGTAAATCACTCATATCCTGAAAAGGTTTTAAGATTTTTATATACACATACACCAGCACAATATTTGTCACGATCATCATCCCCAGCAACGAGAGATTGATGTACAAAGGCAGACGCGTACTTCTTTCCTCTGCATATTCGATCCGATACAGTTTGCCGTCTATTTCTTCCACTAAATACTCGTGATCACAGGCTTCTCCTGCAACAAATTCCCTGATTCCCATGATCGTCTCATACTGATCGAAACGCATTGCTTCTATTTCCGATGCCTCTGATTTTTGTTCTTCTATTTCTTTGATCGCGCGCTTTGCTTCCACAAGATATAGTTTTCCGTCGCTGTCATGATTTTGATAAAAATACAGTATATTCGCCGACAATAGGAGCAATATCTCAGCAAGGACAATCCAACGCATAAAAATCTTAAACTTACTCAAACCGATACCCAACTCCCCACTCTGTGATAATATGCTTAGGGTTTCTGGGTTCTTCTTCTATTTTTTCCCTGAGCCGCTTAATATGTACCGTCAGTGTCTGAAGCTCCGAATCACTGTCGCTTCCCCAAACAGAATTGAACAAATACTCCTTCTTCATCGTTACATTCTTATTCTCGATCAACAGCCTTAACAGTGCAAACTCCTTTTCGGTCACTTCCTTTTTCTGCCCGTCTACAGATACCGTCTGATGCACAGTATTCAATCGGATATTCCCTTCTACAATCTCTGCCTGACCATATTTTCTTTTAAAAATACCGTTGATCTTGGCAATTAAAATATCTATGTCATAAGGTTTCTCAATGTAATCGTCTGCGCCAAGATTTAAGCCTTTTAATTGATCGTTCTTTTCCACCCTGGCGCTGGCGATCAGAATATGGGTATTGGAAGTCTCCCTGATCCTGGAACAAACCGCAAATCCATCCATTCCGGGAAGCATAATATCCAAAATGATCACTCTGGCTCCGTATTTTTCATACAATTCCAGAGCTTTTTCCCCGGTCCGGGCTACACTGACCGTGTAATTCTCCTTACGCAGAAAATCACACAGCAGAGTACCGATTTCTTTGTTATCTTCTACAATTAATATATCCAGCATCTTTCCTTACGTACCCTTCCTTGCTCTTCTTACACCTCAGAATCCGAAGAAAAAGAGCCCCAACATTCCTGTCAAGGCTCTGGTAAATCCTTCTTAATGGGTTCGACAGGTTGCTTACTACTTCCAAAAGCGTACAACAAAAACTCTTTCTAACCCTCAAGAAGTTTCCGTTTTCTCTCAATCATTTCGTCTATTTTATGTATATATAGAGCCACATCCTTCACATTCTCGCTTCGCTCAATCCCCCCGTCCGGATAAACCCGCTTTGACACGCTGCCTGCTCCGCAAGCAATAATAGTCTGCACTTCCTCCATAATCAGTATATTATAAATCCCTGCCTTGTCAGCCCTTGCATAGCCGACATTTTCAAAATTCCCGGCAATATTTTTCTGCCGGTACAGATAATAGGGAACCATCCCCATCCGTTTTGCCGCATCCGCGCTGTCCTGGATCATCCGGGAGATCTCCCGGTGTTCCAGATTGCACGCTTCGCTTTTCTCCTGCCCCATCTGCGCCGCCCGCTTGACTGCAAGGGAATGCACGGTGAGGCTGTCCGGACAGAGGGCCTCAATCTGCCGGAGGGTGTCCTGCATATCCGCCGCGGTTTCTCCCGGCAGTCCGGCGATCAGGTCCATGTTGATATTGTCAAAGCCCAGCTCCCGGGCCAGCCAAAAGCTTCGGACCGCATCCTCCACCGTATGCCGCCTTCCGATCCGGTCCAGCGTCTTCTGCCGCATGGTCTGGGGATTGACCGAGATCCGGCTGATTTCGTGACGCCGAAGTACTTCCAGCTTTTCCCGCGTGATGGCATCCGGCCGTCCCGCTTCCACCGTATATTCCAAAAGCCCCTTCCCGGATACGGCCTCGGGAAAGGTGTCCTCTGCCAGGGACAGCAGCCTGTCTAACTGGGAGGCATCCAATGTTACAGGTGTTCCGCCGCCGATATAGACCGTATCAGGTTTTCTGCCAAAGGTCATATCCCCGATGGCACGGATTTCCTGGAACAAAGCTTCCAGATAATCCTCTACCCGATCCTTCCACAGCCCGATGGGCGAGGAGCTGAACGAACAGTAGGAACAGATACTGGGACAAAACGGGATGCCGATATACAGGCTGAATCCGTTCTTATAATCCAGCCTGTCCAGCAGTACCTTCTCCCGCTCCGCGATCTGAGCCGCGAGCCGTGCCTTTTCTTCGGAAACCTGATATTCCCGCTGAAGGAAGGCTGTGATCTCCTCCTCCCCGTCCCCGGTTTTCAGCCGATTCATGGCGAGCTTCACTGGACGGACTCCGGTCAAAGTCCCCCAGGCAAGCCGCTTCCCCGTATAGGCAGCCAGACAGTCATAGATCTGCCGGGTCACCTGCTTTTTCCGCTCATCTCTGTCCGGCGCTCCCGTTTTCACACTCAGATCCGGCATCACGGAAAAACAAGAACCTCCGTCCAACACAAGGTTTACAAGAGGTTCCTGCTCTTCATCCACGGTCTGCCTGATCTCCGCCTCCGGAAAAAAGGCTTTTACCATATGAAACATGTTATAGGTATACAGGGTTTCTTTACAGGAAACCGCTGCCGCTTTACATCCATTCATACTCATAAGTCACTCATTTTCCTAGGAGCTGTTCTCTCAAAATAAGGATTGTATTTCAGCTCGTCCCCAATCGTCGTTGCCTCCATATGCCCCGGATAGACCACCGTATCCTCCGGAAGGGTAAAAAGCTTCTTCCGGACGGAACGCATCAGCTGGCTGCTGTTTCCGGTTGGAAAATCCGTCCTGCCGATGGATTCCCGAAACAGGGTATCCCCGCTGAACAATACCTTCTCCTCAGGCAGATAATAGCAGCATCCGCCGATGGTATGCCCCGGCGTATGGATCACCTGGAACTGCAGCCCGGCAAGCTCCAGACACCCTCCGTCCTCTGTATAGGACGCCCCGCTATACGTATATTGCCTACCGAAGTCCGCAGACGCATTCATGGATGCATCTGTCAGCAGTACTTCCTCCTCCCGGTGCGCATAAACCGGAATCCCCGGAAATTCCTTCTGGAATCCGTCGATCCCCATGATGTGGTCGAAATGTCCGTGGGTCAGCAGAATCCCCTGGAAATCCAGGCCCTCCCCGCGAATCTGTTCTGTGATTTCCGTTGAATACACTGCCGAGTCGATCAGAACACATTGTCCGGTCTCTTCATTGGTCACAAGATAACAATTGGTACGCACCATACCAAGTACAAAATTTCGAATCTTTATCATAATTCCGATTTACCTGCCGTCCTTTCCGTGTCATTCAGGCATGCCTGCCTTCTGTTCAAAACGATGGCGCGCTTCTATCCCGCTGTTCTTTCAATATCGATCACCCCGTCAAGCTGGCGTACCTTCTCGATCACCTTATCCAGCTCTTCTCTTCCATGAACGATAAATCCCATGTCAAATGTAGCGGTTCCCTTTTTGCTCGTCCTTACATTCATAGACTTTACATCCAGCTTGCCCTCGGTGAAGATCTTGGTAATCTCCATCAGAAGCCCCTGGCGGTCATCGGTGAAGATCTTGAGCTCCGCCAGATACTGTCCGCCGCTCTCGTTCTCCGGAGTCTCGCCCCATTCCACATCAATCAGCCGCTCCCGCTCCGCGTCGGAGAGGTGCAGCATATTGACGCAGTCCGTCCGATGGATGGTCATGCCTTTGCCCCGGGTCACGAATCCCACGATCTCATCACCCGGCACCGGATTGCAGCACCTTGGAAAACGCACCGCCACATCCGCGATCCCGCGCACCATGATCCCGCTCCTGGACTTTGCCACATGAACCTTCTGGTTGGCGCTGTCATAGATCTTGCTCAGGATCAGCTCCTCGGTCAGTTCCTTCTTGTGCTCTTTTTCGTATTCCTCCTGGAGGCGGTTCACCACCTGGCCTTCCTTAAGCCCGCCGTGTCCTACTGCCGCCAGAACCGCATCCCAGTCCCGAAAGCCGTATTTTTTCTGGACCACCTGCTGGTACTTCGGCTTGAGCACATCCGCCATATTAATCGATTTCATCCGGCAGTAGGAAGAGATCAGATCCTTTCCCCGAACAATATTTTCTTCCTTAAATTCCTTCTTAAACCACTGATTGATCTTGGATTTTGCCTGGGGGCTCTTCACGATATTGAGCCAGTCCCTGCTGGGACCCTTGGAATTCTGAGAGGTCAGCACCTCAATGCGGTCCCCGTTCTGAATCTTGTAATCAATGGTCACCAGCTTTCCGTTCACCCTGGCTCCCACCATCCGATTGCCTACCGCGCTGTGGATGGCATAGGCAAAGTCTACGGGTGTGGAGCCGTTGGGCAGGCTTTTCACATCCCCGTTGGGAGTGAAGCAGTATACATCCTCCGTAAACAGATCCAGATCGCCCTTTAACAGGCTTAAAAACTCCCGGTTGTCGGACATGTCCCGCTGCCACTCCAGGATCTGCCGCAGCCAGCTCAGCTTCTCCTCCTCCTGGGTTTTCGTACTCTTGCTGGAGTCCCCGCTCTCTTTGTATTTCCAATGGGCCGCGATTCCGTATTCGGCCGTCTTATGCATCTCCTCCGTCCGGATCTGGATCTCAAAGGGCTGCCCGGAGGGTCCCATCAGCGTCGTATGAAGGGACTGGTACATATTCACCTTGGGCATAGCGATATAATCCTTGAATCGGCCCGGAATCGGCGTATACATCTCATGGATCACACCCAGCGCCGCATAGCAGTCCTTCACCGAATCCACGATGATCCGCACGGCAAACAGGTCATAGACCTGATCCAGCGTCTTATTCTGGAGCACCATTTTTTTGTAAATGCTGAAAAAATGCTTGACCCGCCCATAGACCTTCGCATGAATATGGGCATTTTCCATATGCCGGGAAACCTCTGCCACGATCTGCTGCACGAATTCTTCCCGCTTTGTCTTCCGTTCATTGAGGTCGCTGACAAGCTGTCCGTACACCTCCGGCTGGGAATACTTCAGCGACAGGTCGTCCAGCTCGATCTTGATCTTGGAGATTCCAAGCCGCTGTGCAATGGGCGCATAGATATCCATGGTCTCCCTTGCCTTTTCCTGCTGCTTCCTTGGAATCATAAATTCCAGAGTACGCATATTATGCAGACGGTCCGCCAGCTTGATGATGATCACCCGGATATCCTTGGCCATGGCCAGAAACATCTTCCGCAGGTTCTCCGCCTGGATCTCCAGCTTATCCTTGTCCTTGGAATAGCTGAGCTGTCCCAGCTTGGTCACCCCGTCCACCAGGAGAGCGACCTCTTCCCCAAATTCCCGGGAGATATCCTCCAGCGTCACATCCGTATCCTCCACCACGTCATGGAGCATCCCTGCCGCAATAGTTTCCTTATCCATCTCCAGGTTGGCAAGAATGATCCCCACCCACATGGGATGGATCAGGTAAGGCTCTCCGGACTTGCGCACCTGGTCCTGATGCGCTTCCTTCGCCAGATGGTACGCCTTCTCGATCAGGGTAATATCGGCGGAAGGATGGTACTTCCGGATCCGGTTCACCAATGCCTGATATAAAACGTCAGGGTCTTGATAATCCTCAGGATTCATGACCGCATGTCCGTCAACCGTACCAAGACTTTTATTTATCGTTTCGTATTCCATTATCCCTGCCATATCAATTCCCCACTTCCTTTCCTGAGCAGTAACCTGAGCAGACCCTGGCTTTCCTCCCGACCGGGGCGTACTTTCGCCGCTCTTTCTAAACAAAATATAACTTTAAGTATAACATTTTTTTTCAGATTGTAAAGCCTTTCTTTACCGGTAATGCACCACCGTGATCTGAAGGCTCCTTCTCCCCATATACTCATTCACCGACGGATAATATGTAAACGCCATCTTGCTTTTGTGCTTCATATATTCCATGCATGCACCGACATCTCCGAAATATACCGCATCCATCCGAAGCCCTCTGGCATCCTCTACTTGAAATTTCAGCACATTCTGGTTCTTTCCCACGATCCTTGGGGATATCACACGCAGGTTTTTTTCCACAAATAAAGGCCTGGGGTTTCCCTTTCCAAAGGGTTCCAAAAGCTCCAGCTCTTCCACCAGCTTCTGCGATAAATAGGCGATCGGAAGCTGCATGTCAATGGATACCTTCTCGAGCAGGTCCTCCTCCGTCAGCCCCGACAGCTCATTGATCCGCTTCCGGAATACATCCACATTTTCCTCAGGCAGAGACAATCCTGCCGCAAGCTTATGCCCCCCGAATCTGGTAAACAGCTCCCGGCACCGGTTCATCTCCTCGAACATATGGTAGTTCTCAATGGAACGCCCGGAGCCTTTCACTCCCTCCTCTGCGGAGGTCAGTACAAAAACCGGGCGGTAATACCTCTCCCGGATGCGCCCGGCGATGATCCCGGCAATACTCTCATGGCAATCCGGCAGATAGACCACCAGGACCTTGTCCTTTTTCAGAGAGGAATTTTCGATCATCTCCACGGCCCGCTCCACGCCCTGCTCTGTCATATCCTTACGGCTGTCATTCAGCTCCTTCAATTCCTCCGCCAGACGGGATGCCTCTTGGGCGTCCTTCGCGTTCAGAAGGGCCAGAGCTCGCTTGGCCGTATCCAGTCTGCCACTGGCATTGATGCAGGGTCCCAGGACAAAACCGATGTGGTAGGCGCTGATCTTGTCCACAGGTACTCCGGTACATTCAATGAGTGCTTTGAGTCCCTCGTTCCGGGTGCTTTTCAGCATATTCAGTCCGGTCTTCACGAAAATCCGGTTTTCTCCCTGGAGGTCCATCACATCCCCCACCGTGGCAATGGCCACATGCTCCATCAGATGCCGGATCCTCCCCGGATCCTCTTCCAAAGCCCGGTAGAGCGCCTCCACCAGCTTAAAGGCGACCGCCGCACCGCACAGTCCCTTGAACGGGTACTCACAGTCCGGACGGTGGGGATCCACCACCGCATCCGCCGGAGGGATCTGGTAGTTTCTCCCACCTTCGGTTTCCAGAAAGGGAATCTCATGGTGGTCAGTGACGATGATGGTCAGCCCGCGCTCCTTCCCATACGCGATCTCATCGAGAGCCGCAATCCCGTTGTCGCAGGTGATGATCGTATCAATCCCGTCCTCCAGTGCCTTGTCGATCAGCATTTTGTTCAGCCCGAAGCCGTCCCGGATCCGGTCCGGAATGTCCGCGTCCACATCCGCCCCCAGCCCGGACAGGCCTTCCTGAAGGATGTAAGACGCATTGACTCCGTCAATGTCATAGTCTCCGATCACCCGGACCGGCACATGCGCCTGGATCTTCTCTTTCAGGATCTCCACGGCCCTGTCCATATCCTTCATCTGCCTTCCGTCGTACAGGTCCGCAGCAGTTCCGTTCAGATAGCTGCTGATCTGAGCGTCCTCCTTCACATCCCGGTTACGGATCAGCCTGGCAAGGATCGGAGAAATGTGATACTTTGCGGCAATCCCGTTAAAATCTGCTTTTTTCATTGTTACAAACCATTTTTCCATGATAGCTCCTTTTCTTTCTTCGTATTTAGAGGGACGACGGAACTGCTTTCCATATTCCACAGCTATAAAAAGCTGCCTCCCTCCTGTTCAAGATCGGAAGGAGACAGCCTGTCCCTTTTTTGCTAGCATCTGCCTCTGTTCAGAGGCTTCACAGATACACCCATTTTTTACACATTGGAAGTTGTAATTTATTTTCCCGCTGCCGCCTTTTTCCCCTCACGGCTCTTCATGATATACCACAGCGCACCCGTAATACATACGGAAGAATAGGCGCCACATACGATACCTACCATCAGCGGCAGGGCAAATTCCTTGATGGAGCTGACACCCATGATGAACAGCACCAGCACCATGACAAAGGTCGTCAGGGAGGTGTAGATACTTCTTGTCAGTGTCCGGGTGATACACCGGTTCACCAATTCATCCAAGCCCTCATTTTTCTTCTTCGTGTGCAGCTCCTCACGGATCCGGTCAAAAATAACGATGGTAGCGTTGATGGAATATCCGACAATGGTCAGCATACACGCGATAAAGGTATTTCCCACGGAAACCCTGGCCACCACATAGAATGCCAGCACGATCAGCACGTCGTGGAGAAGCGCGGCAACCGCGCTGGTGGCAAATCGGATATCCTTAAACCGGAACCAGATGTACAGCAGCATACAGATCGTAGCCACGATCACCGCCACAATGGCATCCTGGCGCATCTCGGAGCTGACGGTGGCACTGATATTCTCTGTTGCGATCTTTGCCTCGTCCGCATGGAAAATGCTGGTCATTGCGGTGTTAAAAGCCTCACGCTTGTTCAGATCCAGTGTCTGGGTCTTGAAGATCACCTGATTGGTGCCTTCCACCTTCTGTACCTGTACGTTGTTGTCTCCTGTTACGTATTCGATCTCAGGAACAATCTCCTGATCGATCTCCTCTAATGTATATTCCTTATCAAAGGTCACGCTTGTAGAGGTACCGCCTTTAAATTCCAGGCTGTAATTCATCACGCCTTTTCCCTGTGCGCCGTTGACTCCCATAAATACGAATCCAACTACGATCAGCAGGACGGAAATCCCGAAGAACAGCCTTCTCTTTCCCAGGAAATTGACTGTCGTCTGTTTCGCCTTCTTCGCATGTCCGTAGAACTTCTTGTCACGGATTCCCACTGCATAGAAGGAGTAAATGATGATCCTGGTGATCACCAGTGCCGTGAACATGGATACCACGATACCCATTGCCAGTGTCTGCGCAAAGCCTTTTACCGTACCGCTTCCCAGCCACTGCAGGACAAAGGCCGCGATCAGGGTGGTGATATTGCCGTCCAGGATGGCGGACATAGCCTTCTGGAATCCGGCATTTAAGGAACTCTTTACGCTTTTTCCTTCCGCCAGCTCCTCCCGGACTCTGGCGAAGATGATGACATTGGCATCCACCGCCATACCGATTCCCAGGATGATACCTGCGATACCCGGCAGAGTCAGCGTGATATCAAATGCATTTAATAGGACAAGGATCAGTCCCGTATAGGTCAGCAGCGCAAGGCTGGACGCAAATCCGGGAAGCAGGTATGCCGCACACATGAAGATAAATACAATGGCAAGTCCGATGGCCCCGGCTTTCAGACTGGTGCTGATGGCTTCCTCACCGAGCTGTGCGCCTACCACGTTGGAACGCAGCTCTTCCAGCTCCAGGCTCAGTCCGCCGATCCGGATAGTGGAAGAAATTCTCTGCGCCTCCTCATAGCTCATGCTTCCCTCAATGACTGCCTGACCGTTCTTGATCTCCGCATTGACATTGGGTACGCTGATAAACTCACCGTCATAGTAGATGCCGATGCTTTCCTCTGCCTTAAATGCCCGCTTGGTGGCCTCCGCAAACTTCTCAGTGCCTTCCGGAGTCATTTCCAGAGTAACCACATTCTGGTTCGCATTGGTCAGTTCATTGGTCTGCACCTGTGCGGAAGCGTTCTTTACATCCGTACCGGTGAGCACGATGGAGCCTTCCTCCTTCTGCATGTCTTCGATGGTCTTATTTAAAACATACTCGCCGTCCTTATAGGTATAGTTTTCCTTTCCCTCGCTGTCTGTCTCCGCGATAAAATACAGGGAACCCGGCTGTCCCAGCTCATCCAGGATCTCATTGGCATTGGTCACGCCCGGGATCTCGATGCTGATCCGCTCCTCTCCCTCCTGGTATACGGTTGCTTCCGTGCTGTACTGCTCCACACGGCGCTGCAGCTTGTAGATGGTGTCTGCCATATCCTCTGCCGACGGAGCACCGCCCTTTACCTGGTAGGTGATGCTGACACCGCCTTCCAGATCCAGGCCCAGCTTGATATTCCTTGCCGCGCCTGAACCGCCCTTTCCGAACCCGACCGCTGTCGTAAATCCCAGCAGACCGATCAGAACTACGATCAGAATCAGGCTGATAATGCCTTTACTTTTTTTCATGACTTTTTTCCTTTCTGTATTACTTTCTCTTATGCATTCTCTGCGTGATCTGCCAGCGCGGCCTTGATCATAATGGCGCATTCCACTCTCTTGCGTTCCATCTCGCAGCTCACATCATAAGTGTCATGGATGGTATGATGGAATTTGTAAGAATTTGCCATACAGCCTCCGCTGCAGTAAAAACGCGCAAAGCACTTTCTGCATTTTTCCTTGGAATACACACTGCAGCCGCGAAATTCCCCGGCAATCTCCGGCCGGGTGATGCCGTCCGCGACATTTCCCATACGAAACTGCTCATCCCCCACAAACTGATGGCAGGGATACAGATCCCCCCAGGGCGTTACCGCCAGATATTCCGTGCCGGAACCGCATCCGGACAGCCTCTTTGCCACACAGGGTCCGCCTTCCAGATCAATCATAAAGTGGAAGAACTGGAATCCTTTCCCTTTTCGCTCGTGCTCAATGATCTGATCCGCCAAAATGTCATATTCCTCGAAGATCCTGGGCAGGTCGCTCTCCTGAATGGCATAGGGATCGGTATCCCCGCCCACCACAGGTTCAATGGAGATCTGCCGGAAGCCCAGATCCACATAATGCATCACATCTTTGGAAAAGTCCAGGTTCTCTCTGGTAAATGTACCGCGGATGTAATATTTTTCCTGATTCCGGCTCTCGGCCAGCCTCTGGAACTTGGGAACGATCAGGTCATAGCTGCCGCTGCCGTTCGGAAAGGGCCGCATCCGGTCATTGATCTCCTTCCTCCCGTCCAGACTCAGCACCACATTGTCCATCTCCCGGTTGACAAACTCCTGTACCTCGTCATTAAGCAGTACCCCGTTGGTGGTCAGCGTAAACCGGAAATGCTTGTCATACCGCTGCTCCAGCTCTCTTCCATAAGCCACCAGCTCCTTCACCGTCTTCCAGTTCATGAGCGGCTCTCCGCCGAAAAAATCCACCTCCAGGTTGTGCCTGTTGCCGGAATTCTGGATCAGGAAATCCAGTGCCTTCTTCCCGACCTCCGGGGACATCATGGCGCGCCGCCCGTGGTACTCCCCTTCCTCCGCAAAGCAATATCTGCAGGCAAGGTTGCAGTCATGGGCGATATGGAGGCACAGCGCCTTGACCACGGTCTTTCTCTGCTTTACTTCGTCTATATAGTCCTCATAAATATCCCGGGTAAATAGCTGTCCCGCCCTGGTCAGCTCTGTCACTGCCTCCAGCACCTCCGACACTTCCTCCTCCGGATATCCCGGCAGCTCCCGCAAAAGGGTTTCCAGGGTCCCCGGACTGTTCAGCGTACCACAGGTATGGGAGGGATTCTGCCGCTCCAGACAGGCGATCACATCATAGGCGATCTTGTCCACCACATGGACGGAACCACTGTTTACATCCAGGACGATGTTGTATCCATGATTCTGGTATTGATGTATCACGATATGCCCCGCTTTCTTCTTTATACATGGATAAAGCAGCGACTCAGGCCGCTGCCTTAACAATCTTATTCTGTCTATTTTTTATGCTCGCATGTCTGATTTCCCACGGTACAGGAAGTCTTGCATGCGGACTGACAGGACGTCTGACATTCTCCACATCCGCCTTTATTCACTGTATGGTTCAATGTCTGCGTATTCAGTGTCTTAATGTGTTTCATCTCTTATCCTCCTACTCATCATGCTCTGCGGTTCTTCCGAAACCGCTGCTCCGCAATATTATAGCACAATGCCCTCTGATTTTAAAGCATTTTTTTGTAAAATGCCCCGTAACCTTTCACGGCCTCGTACAGATCCGCCTTGCTGGTCGCCTCCCAGGGCGCATGCATGCTCAGCACCGCCAGGCCGCAGTCGATCACTTCCATCCCGTATTTTGCCATGATATAGGCAATGGTACCGCCGCCCCCCTGGTCTACGGCTCCCAGCTCCGCGGTCTGGAAGGTCACATGGTGCTCCTCCATGATCCGGCGGAGCTTCGCCATATATTCCGGGTTCGCGTCATTGGCCCCGGATTTGCCGCCGCTGCCGCTGTATTTGTTAAATACAAGCCCGTTTCCCAGATAAGCGGAATTTTTCTTTTCAAAATATTTCTCAAAAGCCGGGTCATAGGCGGCGCTTACATCCGCGGACAGCATCCGGGAATGCAGAAGCGCCCGGCGCAACCGGAGATCAAACGGAACCTCCTGTATCGGCGTTTTTCCGAATGCTTCCCCGGTCATGGCAAGGATCTCGGCTACCGCGTTTTCAAAAAAGCGGGACTTCATACCCGTGGCGCCGTTGCTCCCGGTCTCCTCCTTATCCACCAGCAGGCAGCAGGCTGTTCTTCCGCATCCTTGTGTCCCGGGTTCTTTGTCCCCGTCTCCCAGCAGCGCATGCAATGCGGCAAAAGCGCAGCTCCGGTCGTCCTGCCCGTAGGAGAGCACCATGCTCCGGTCCAGTCCGCATTCCCTTGCCCTCCCGGCGGGCACGATCTCCAGCTCCGCGGACAAAAAATCCTCCTCCTGAATCTGGTAGGTTTCGGACAGGATCCCCAGGATATGCTGCTTTACATCCTGTTCCTTTACGGGCCGGTTTCCGATCAGCAGATCCATCTTCTCCGCGTCAAAAAAGTCCTTCACTTTCTGCTCATTCCGCTCTCTGCCGAGATGGGGCAGCAGGTCCGTGATCACGAACACCGGATCATCTTCCTTCTCGCCCACGGACAGCCTGGCCCAGGTTCCGTCCTTCCGGACGGCGATCCCGTGCAGCGCCAGCGGAAGCGCGAACCACTGGTATTTTTTGATCCCGCCGTAGTAGTGGGTATCCAGGTATACATTTCCGGCCTCCTCGTAGCAGGGCACCTGTTTCAGGTCCAGCCTCGGGGAGTCGATGTGGGCGCCGATGATGTTCATGCCCTGTTCCAAAGGCTCTGTGCCGATCCGGAAAAAAGCGGCCGACTTCTCCATAAAGGAAATATACACCTTGTCGCCGGGCTTCAAGGACTCTCCTTGATGGATCATCTGCAGAAGATCTCTGTATCCCGCCTCCCGTGCCATGCGGACGGACTCGGCGGCGCACTCCCGCTCTGTTTTTCCCGCATCCAAAAAACGGCGGTATCGAATGCTCAGTTCTTCTACCGCCGCCAAATCTTGCTCATTATAAAAATTCCATGCGTTTTTTCTCTCCATACCATCTGCTCCTTTTATCGTACTTAGAAACTGAATCTATCATAGTATGGAGAAAATCCTCGTTTTTATTCCTGTTTCATGGAGGATTGCCGCACTTTATCTCATATCCTTCAAAAACGCGCGGTACCCTCTGTAGGCTTCGTACACATCTGCCTTGCTGGAAATCTCCCAAGGCGCGTGCATGCACAGGACTGCCACACCGCCGTCGATCACTTCCATGCCGTATGCGGCCAGTATGTAAGCGATGGTACCGCCGCCGCCTGCGTCGATCTTACCCATCTCCGCCATCTGAAAGCCCACATGATTGTCATCGAATACCCGGCGCAGCTTTGCGATATACTCCGCGTTGGCGTCATTGGAGCCGCTCTTTCCGCGTGATCCCGTATGCTTGGTAAACACAGGCCCTTTTCCGAAGAAGCTGGAAGACCTTTTTTCGTATACGTCCGTATACATGGGGTCATAGGCCGCGCTCACATCGGAGGAGATCATGGTGGAATGCGCCAGGACACGGCGCAGCTTTAACTCGGAGAAGCCTTCCAGCTTTTCATACAGCTCTGCCACCGCATTTTCAAAGAATCTGGAATGCATTCCAGTTGCCCCTACGCTGCCGATCTCTTCCTTATCTACCAGGATGCAGCAGGCCGTGCGTTCTACCTGCTCCGTATCCAGCATGGCTGCCAGAGAGGTATATGCGCAGATTCGGTCGTCCTGTCCGTAAGCCATGATCATGCTGCGGTCCAGTCCGCACTCCCTTGCCCTTCCTGCGGGCACGACTTCCAGCTCTGCAGACATCAGATCTTCTTTCTCAATGTGGTATGTCTCCCGGATCAATTTCAATATCTGTGCGGCAGCAGCGTCCTTCTCCTCTCCTGCCAGCGGCCTGCTTCCGATCAGGATGTCCAGGTTTTCCCCTTCCACCACCACGGAAGCCTTCTTCTCCATCTGCTTGGAAGAAAGATGTACCAGAAGATCGGTCACCACAAAAACCGGGTCCGTATCCTGTTCTCCGATGGAAATGGTCTCTCTCGTCCCGTCTTTTCTCACGACCACCCCGTGGATCGCCAGAGGCACCGTAACCCACTGGTATTTCTTGATCCCGCCGTAATAGTGGGTATCAAAATAAGCGAATCCGCTTTCTTCATAGAGCGGGTTCTGTTTCAGGTCCAGGCGCGGGGAATCAATATGCGCCCCCAAAATGTTCATACCGTTTTCCAGGGGCTCTGTCCCGATCTGGAACAACGCAATGGATTTTTCCATCCATGCCGCATAGACCCTGTCTCCGGGCCGAAGCTGCTCCGCTGTGTATAAATTGCGGTAGCCCTTTTCCTCGGCCTGACGGATGATCTCGGTCACACACTCCCGCTCCGTCTTGCCGGCATCCAGGAAGGCACGGTAGTCCTCACACACCTTTTCCAACGCATCCAGCTCGCCTGCTTCATAGGTCAGCCACAAATTTTTCTCTTTCATCTTTCGTCTCCCCTTAAAATCTAAACTTCTCCTCAAAGTAAGATTTCAAATCTTCGATCTTCACCCGCTCCTGCTCCATGGTGTCACGGTCGCGCACGGTTACGGCGCCGTCTTCCTGAGAATCAAAGTCATAGGTCACGCAGAACGGGGTCCCGATCTCATCCTGGCGGCGGTAGCGTTTTCCGATATTGCCCCTGTCATCATACTCGCAGTTGAAATATTTGGACAGCTCCGCATAAACCTTCTCCGCGCCTTCGTTCAGCTTCTTGGACAGCGGCAGCACACCGACCTTCACCGGAGCCAGCGCCGGATGGAAATGAAGCACGGTCCGCGTGTCTCCGCCTTCCAGCTCTTCCTCGTCATACGCGCTGCACAAAAATGCCAGTACCATACGGTCTGCGCCCAGGGAGGGCTCGATCACGTAGGGGATGTACTTTTCGTTTTTCACATCGTCAAAATACGTCAGATCCTGCTTGGACACCTCCATATGCTGGGACAGATCATAGTTGGTACGGTCCGCAATCCCCCACAGTTCTCCCCAGCCGAAGGGGAACAAAAATTCCACATCCGTGGTGGCCTTGCTGTAGAAGGAAAGCTCTTCCTTATCATGGTCACGGTAGCGCACCTCATTCTCTTTGAGTCCGAGAGAACTGAGCCAGTCCAGACAGAATTGCTTCCAGTACGCAAACCACTCCAGATCCGTATCCGGCTCACAGAAGAATTCCAGTTCCATCTGTTCAAATTCTCTGGTACGGAAAGTAAAGTTGCCTGGTGTGATCTCGTTCCGGAAGGACTTCCCGATCTGAGCGATGCCGAACGGAATCTTCTTTCTGGATGTCCGCTGTACATTCTTAAAATTCACGAAGATCCCCTGGGCAGTCTCCGGCCGCAGGTAAACCGTATTCTTGGCGTCCTCTGTCACGCCCTGGAAGGTCTTGAACATCAGGTTGAACTGTCGGATATCGGTAAAATTATGCTTACCGCAGGTGGGGCACGGAATCTGGTGCTCCTGGATAAACGCCGTCATCTGCTCCTGAGTCCAGGCATCCACGGTGCCCTCCAGCGCAATCCCCTTTTCTTCACAGAAGTCCTCAATCAGCTTATCCGCGCGGAACCGCTCATGGCATTCCTTACAGTCCATCAGAGGGTCAGAAAATCCGCCCAGATGTCCGGATGCCACCCAGGTCTGGGGATTCATCAGGATTGCGCAGTCCACACCCACATTATAAGGGGACTCCTGAACGAACTTCTGCCACCAGGCTTTTTTTACGTTATTCTTCAATTCCACGCCAAGATTGCCGTAATCCCACGTATTCGCCAGACCTCCGTAGATCTCGGAGCCGGGATATACGAAGCCTCTCGATTTTGCAAGGGCCACAATCTTTTCCATCGTCTTTTCTACCATACTGTCTGTTCCTCACATTCTTTTTTTCATCACTCTTCACAACCGCAAAAAGGAATCCTTTCAGCCGGATCCTGTCTGCAGCTTCCTGAACAATAGTCATTATACCGATTCCGCCGGGATTTGTAAAGATGGACCAGGATATAAATTTCAGGTCAGGTCTCCAACGTCTCCAGGATTTCCAGCGACTTGAATTTCTTCTCCACATAGACATCCAGATACCGCTCCATCACCCGCCCCAGCTCCTCCAGCACCGCGTCGCTGACCACAAAGGTATAGAGCTTCTCGATCCGGCTGCTCTCGATATACTGCATGCTATACAGGGTGGAGGTATCCAGCTGCATTCCGTCCATCACATCCTGCATGCATTCGCCGCACACCAGCCCGCCCTTTTTTACGCTGAACACAGCCGGACGCTTTTCATCTCCGCAGGAAACGCACCGGAAGACCTGGGGGCCTTCCCCGTTGACGCACAGCGCCCGCAGTTCAAATATGTACCGGACCAGCCGGTTGGGGATCTTTTCATTTGTCAGGGCACGCATGGACTGGTACAGGAGCTTCAGCATTTCCCGCTCATCATTGGCTTCCTTTGCATAAAAATTTGCAAATTCGAGAAAATAAAAGCCATAATAGGCGCCCACCATATTCTCCCGCAGCTCCGCAAAATAGTTGGATATCTTCGCGGACTTCACCGTATAGGAGCTCCGCCCCGCATACAGTGTAAACTCACCGAAGGAGCAGGGATTGACCGCGCCCACCAGCGGGCTGTTCGGTTTTCTGGCCCCTCTGGCAAATGCGGCAACCTTTCCCTGTTCCCTGGTCAGGATCACTACCCGCCTGTCATATTCCCCAACCGGCGCCGTAGAAAGCACCATGCCGGTTACCGTTATCTCATTCAAATTCCTCGCCCCTGCCGCAGGCAATGATACACAAGCAGCATGCCTAAACAGCTCCTTATGCCGTATCATCTTCCTCTCTGTACAGCGGGATGATCACCGAATCCCGCTCCTTACAGATCCGCTGTTCACAGCCCGCCTGATTCCTGTTTCCCCCGTGTCCGTACAGCTCCATCTTATATTCCAGATAGTCACATACCCCACCGGTTTTTGAAAATTGCTCCCAGTATCTCTTCTCCATCGGATCACCTCTTCATCTGTGTGATGCTGAGCGCCGGATCAATCTGCCGCACAGCATCCTATATATGATTTAGGTTTTCCGAATTTTGTCGGGTCTATACCTCGTAAAATCTGGCAGCGTTTTTTTCCATGCTCCCCTTGACAGCCCCGTTTTTTAGCTAGTACAGCATTGCGCATGGGCTGTCCGGTCACATCTCGTCCTTCGTATACCCGAAGTTTTTCATCAAAAAGTCGCTGTCCCGCCAGTTTTTCTGCACTTTCACCCAGAGCTTCAGATTCGCCCTGCAGCCCAGCATTTTCTCAATCTCAAACCGGGCTGTGCTTCCGATCTTTTTCAGCATGGCGCCTTGCTTCCCGATGATGATCCCCTTGTGGGAATCCCGCTCACAGATCACCGTGGCATCAATGTGCATGACCTTCTTCTGCATCTTCATCCGGTCGATGGCCACCGCAATGCCGTGGGGAATCTCATCCTCCAGGCAGTGCAGCGCCTTCTCCCGGATCAGCTCCGCCACGATCTGCCGCTCGGGCTGATCCGTAATGGTGTCCTCGTCGTAAAACTGCGGTCCATAGGGAAGATACCGCAGGATCACCCGGATCAATTCCTCCGTATTTTCCCCGCTTCGGGCAGAGACCGGAACGATCTCCGCAAAATCATATTCCTTCCGGTACGCGTCGATACAGGTTAGAACCTCTTCCTTTTTCACCATATCGATCTTATTGATCACAAGCACCACCGGGGTCGTGATCTTTTTCAGCTGTTCCATGATGTGCCGCTCCCCGGCGCCGATAAACGTGGAAGGCTCCACCAGCCACAGCGCCGCATCCACGTCGTCCAGGGAATGCCTTGCAATGTTCACCATATATTCCCCCAGCTTATTCTTCGCCTTGTGGATCCCCGGCGTATCCACAAACACGATCTGTCCTTCCGGCCTGGTCAGCACCGTCTGGATCCGGTTCCTGGTGGTCTGGGGCTTGTTAGAGGTGATGGCCACCTTCTGTCCGATCAGGTAATTCATCAATGTCGATTTTCCCACATTGGGCCGCCCGATCAGGGTCGCAAAACCCGATTTATAATTTTCCTTCATCCGTTCTCCTTCAGTATTCGCCAAAAACGCCGTACATTCCGATTTCCGGCCAGTCAGTCCGGATCTTCTCTTTTAGAACAGCGTCTTCACCTCGCCGAACATTTCTTTCTGTGCTTCTATCTTTTCCTCACTTCCAATCACGCAGAGCTGATCTGCCGAGAGCAGCGCCTCCACTACAGCAGAAAGCTTCCGGATATCCTCCTGCTCTGCGTTGAGTACGTCCATCCGTTCCTTTTGGATCATCTCCCCGGACACATGGTTCATATACAGGTTCATGGAACGGTCCCCTTTGGCGGAAGGCGTCATAGGGCGGTCCATATTGCTGATGGTTCCGATAATATATTTGTTCATATCCCGTTCATTGACTGTAAAGTCCTTCAGATAATCCACCACGCCCTCGTATACTTCCATGGTCTTTTCCAGGTTGGGGTCCCGGTAAGAGATAAGATATCCTTCCCCGATCCGGTTGAAGTTGCACATGCAGCCGTACGCGCCGCCCTTGACCCGGATGTTCTGCCACAGATAGCCATAGCTCAGGATCACCTTGAGAATCTGCAGTGTACCGCAGTAATCGGCGCCTCCGTCAATGAAATTGCCGACTCTCGCCACATACTGCACCTTGGAGGAGGTCTTAAAACCTTCGTTTTTCTTCGTACAGTGCAGGATGCACCTGGTCTCTTGGGATTCCGTACTTCCGCCATGCAGCCGGTCCTTCATCCCGGACAGCTCACGGCAGACCGGATCCAGTCCCTCCTCCCCGCAGGTCAGGCTCACCATCAGATTATCCCACCGGAAGATCCGGGCGGCGATCTCTTTCAGATTGTGGATCAGTGTTTCCTTCTGTTCCTCAAAATGCTCCTCCGCTTCCTTTACAGCCTGGTAATATCCGACCCCGTCCGTATCATCCTTGAACTTGGAAATGGGTGACGAATAGGACAGCGCCCGCAGCGCCGCCGTCGTATGTCCGGAGGATTGGAAGCTCATCTGCAGCCGGGATTTGAGCATGGAAAGGATTTCTTTCAGACGCTTCTCATCCTCCAGCTTAGATTCCATCAGGATCTCCCGCATCATCCGAAACAAGACATCCATCTTCGGATACAGCGCCTTGCCCTTCATCTCAAAGGTCGCGCGGAACGCCTTTTCTTTTACATTTCTCACATCCGGATACATTTCCAGAGAAGTCCCGATTCCCCCGGTATGCACATTGATCTCATTGAACAGTTCGCCGTATTCATAGCTGGTGGTATCAATGATCCCCAGCACAGCCTGGAGCATTCCCACGTAGGGCAGCTTTTCCTCCGGCACGCCGGACAGGTCGAACATCAATGTCACATATCCGATGCCGTTGGTATCGATCTTATGGTGTATCAGCGGGATTCCCTCCACTTCTTTTTCTTCATTAAAGATGGGCGCGATCTCCCTGGAGATATCCTCCCGGCTCAGGATCGGGATCTTCTCCCGGTCCTCCTGCGCGTCCTCGCTCTCCTGATAGTCCTCCAACGCCGCCGTATCTGCGATCAGCCGTTCCTTCTCGGCATCGGTGAGGCTGTTCTTATACACTTCCAGCCGCTTTTCCAGCTCCTGGTCCAGACGGGCCGTCCTGCCCCGCTCCGGCTTCACGGTCACGATGGAACCGTGGGTGTTGTCCAGAAGCCACTTCTGGATCAGCTCCTCAAAATATCCGGTGCCGATCTGCTCCTTTAAAAATTCAAAGATGGGAATGGCCTGCATGTGGATGAACGGCTTTGTCTCATCGTAGAGCCAGCTGTCAAACAGCTGCAGTCCATACATCAGTCCCTTGGGATAGCTGCCGAAGTCCGCCTCCCGAAACCGGAATTCGTGATAATTGATCCCGGCCTCCAAAGCTTTCCGGTCCATTCCTTTTTCTACAATATCCTTTAAGGTTCCTTCCACCGTATCTATAAATGCCTGCTTCTGCTCCAGGTTCGCGTTTTTGGAGATCACGGAAAAAATAGGCTGGTAGATCCCGTTGTCGTAGGAGCCCATGATATCCTTGCCGATCCCTGCCTCCACCAGCGCCTTTTTCAGCGGAGCCCCCGGCGCGGACAGAAGCGCGTAATCCAATACCTGGAACGCCAGATACAGCTTCTCATCCAGGCTTGTCCCGATCACCTTGTTATAGGAAAGGAAGGTATTGTCCTCCTCCGACTCTTCGCTGGAAATGGAATACTCCATCTCCACCTCCCGCATCTCCTGAAACGGTTCCTGATAACGGATCCGGGAATCTACCTGCCGGATGTCAAAGTCCGACAGGTAATTTTGATCCAGCCACTCCAGCTTTTCCGCCATATCCATATTTCCGTACAGGTAAATATAGCTGTTGGACGGATGATAATAGGTTCTGTGGAAATCCAGGAACTGCTCATAGGTCAGCTCCGGGATTACGTCCGGATCCCCGCCGGACTCATTTGCATAGGAGGTATCCGGAAACAGGGAATTTAAGATCATCCGGTCCAGCACGCCTTCGGGTGAGGAAAATGCCCCCTTCATCTCATTATAGACCACCCCGTTGTAGGACAGCTCCCCGTCCTTCTCCTCCAGATGGTAGCTCCAGCCCTCCTGCCGGAAGATCTCCGGATGCTGATAGATATTCGGGTAAAATACCGCATCCATATATACATGCATCAGATTCTGGAAATCCTTGTCATTGCAGCTTGCCACAGGATATACGGTCTTATCCGGATAGGTCATGGCATTTAAAAAGGTGTTCAAGGAGCCCTTCACCAGCTCCACGAAGGGATCCTTCACCGGAAAATCCTTAGAGCCGCACAGCACGGAATGCTCCATAATATGAGGCACCCCCGTACTATCCGACGGCGGGGTCCGAAATCCGATGGCGAATACTTTATTCTCATCCTCATTGGACATCATCAGGACTCGCGCGCCGCTCTTCTTATGTCTCAAAAGACAGCCCTTTGACTTAAGATCCGATAAGTCCTCCTGAAGCACCTTTTCATACGCGTCCGGAACCGCTATCTCCCATTGCTGTGTCCTGCCGGATCCCATAGAATCAAACTTACTCATATTGTACCCTCTCTTCTATCAAGTTCTTGATTAATTGTTCTTTCTGTATGCCTCCGCACATTATAGCATTTCCCGAAGCGCTTTAAAAGGGGATGTTTTCCTTTTTTCAAAATTCCCTGAAAAAATCAGCACGCTTCCTTCTTCCGGTTCCATTTTTTCCGAATCGACCGGATCAGCCAAAGGGCGGCTCCCGCAATCAGAAGTACCCGGATCACGGACGAATATCGGTCCAGATATACGAGTACCGTTTCCCAGGAAGCGCCCAGCGCCGCCCCAAGAGACACCAGAAGTATATTCCACAGTGTACTTCCGATGACCGTATAGACCAGAAACAACGGAACCTCAATCTCGGCCATCCCCGCCGGAACCGATACCAGGCTCCGGATGATGGGAATGCACCGCCCCAAGAGGATCGCCTTTTTCCCGTGCTTTTCAAACCAGTCGATGGTCTCCTCCACATCCTCCTTTTCAAATCCCAGCAGATGGAACAGCTTCCCTTTTGTGAGACTTTCCAGCTTTTCCGGGGTCAGCGCCATCCCCACACGGTACAAAATCAGCGCCCCGATGGTGGAACCCAGAGTGGAGAAGATCACCACTCCCGGAACCGTCAGCCTGGTGTATGTAGTCATAAAGCCTCCGAAGGTCAGGATCACTTCTGAGGGAATCGGCGGAAAAAGATTCTCCACCGCAATCAGAAAACAGACTCCCAGATATCCATATGTGTTCATGATGTAGATCATAACTTCCTGCACGATACAGTTCCTCACATTTTCATGCTTTCGTATTTAATATATGTAAGCACGCGCGGAAAAATGTGTCTCCCCTGGACCAGGAAAAATGCCCGGATATGCCCGCAGTCTCGCAGAATACGATAGCATGCCGGATGTCCTTTTTATATACAGATCTGCTGCTCCCCGAACAGCGCGTCCACCGCCGCCTCGTACACCGGCAGTTTTTCCGCCTTTTTGATCCGCTTCGCATATTTCTCATAATGGGTAAAAGCCGGCGCCAGAAAGCTCCAAAGCTCCTTCATCTTAAACAGGATGGTCCTGGCTCCCGGCATCACTTCCTGATAGTCCCTGTAGAGCTGATCGTGGAACCTGCGCAGGGTTTCTTTGTCCAGCCCGACGCCCTGCCGGATCTGCCGGCACAGCCCCGGATTCATCAGAAGCCCTCTTCCGAACATCCATCGGTCCACCTCCGGAAACGCCTCCTTTGCCTTCTGGTACGCCTCTGCACAGAACAGATCCCCGTTATAGCAGACCGGGTGTCTGCTGTTTTTGCAGGCTTCTCCAAATACCTCCCAATTGGGGTGATTCCGATACATATCCTTCTGGACCCTGGGATGGATGATCAGCTCCTTCACCGGATACTGGTTATAAATCTCCAGGAGCCGCCCAAATTCCTCCGGGCTGTCCTTCCCGATCCTGGTCTTGATGGAAACTTCCGCGTCCGTCTGTTCGAACACCCCGTCCAGAAACCGGTCCAGCTCCTCGGGAAATGCCAGAAAGCCGGAGCCCCGCTTTTTGGACACCACAGTCCCGGAAGGGCAGCCCAGGTTCAGATTGATCTCCTGATAGCCGTACTGTCGAAGCTTCCGGGCCGTACGCGCGAAATCCTCCACAGAATTTGTCAGGATCTGCGGGATCGCGTACATGCCCGGATTGTTCCCAGGCAGCACGTCCTGCCGCTCCCGGGAGCTTAAATGTCCGTGCTGGTTCGGCTTGATAAACGGGATAAAATATCGATCTATAGAGCCGAAGCACTCACAAAGTGTCCGGCGGAACACGTGTCCCGTAATCCCT